>ENA-UOTX01000138-UOTX01000138.1-compost-metagenome-genome-assembly--contig:-NODE-138-length-79931-cov-8.796704_pt1 | contig 79931 bp, 54 predicted proteins | sample MGYA00238143_ERZ746982 | MGnify/ENA primary metagenome ERZ746982 (study PRJEB28758, sample SAMN06268862) | compost metagenome | isolation source: single cell | place: USA: California, Emeryville, Joint... | reverse complement strand
GGGTTTGAAGAGTGCGATTCGTTTGAGCCAGCCCTTGAATCCAACATGAATACTTGTTTTTCAAGGCTGTCTGCATCTGCCAGATCGAAAATGTCCTCATCGAGATTCACACGAGTATTGGATTGAAGTCTCAAATTTGAACCGGTTCTCTCACGTAATTCAACAAGCTGCTGTTGGTAACGTTGTAGGCTTTCTTCGAGAGTTTTCATGCTTTGTGTTTGTTGAGTAATGCTGGTATAAAGGAAAGTCGAAGGAGCTTTATATTGGTTATCAAATCCGTTACTTCCTCCATTCATGAGGTGAATTTCGTGGGTTAATTTGCTCTGTTGTAGTGGATTCACAGTGTTATAGGTATTGACCTGGTTCATTGGCTTAAGGACTTCAGCAGTGTATGTATAAGATTGATATCCTGAAAATCCGGCGATTGTTTCTAATTTAGCGAACAAGCCGTCCTGATTAGCAGCAGGAGACGATTTTGGTTGCTCCTCTGCTGTGGTTGCTTTGGAGATATCCTTGGAAGCCGCTCTGGTTCGCGTACAAATGGCGTCTTTTCTTTCAACTTTTTCTTCGATGTTTTCTTGTTTCAAGTTATCCTCGAGACTTGTTTCGCTTCGCTCAATAGACATAGAGTTTTCTTCTTTGATTATTTGTCCCTTTGCGTCCATTCTTCTCTTTTTGATGTAGGAATAGAATCGGTTCTTGACCATGGATTCGGTTCTTCCTTCAATATATCTAGCGATCTCAGACCATCTATTTCCCAAATCCTGCCAGTATTTAATAAGACTCTCATCCTCTTCAGCAGTCCAAGGCTTCTCAAGGATGCAAGCATCAAGCTTGTTGACGTATCTGTCTCTGATTTGCTTTCCTGTGCGAGCACCGCCCATCAAACCAGATATCACAGACCATTTTTGGCCGTGTTCTTGCACTAATTGCCTCAAAAGCTCATCTTCTTGAGATGTCCAAGGGTTTCTTCCAGCATGGGAATTTTTGCCGCCTCTTTTCTTATTCTTTTTGATTTTCTTTCTTTGAATTTCGATCTCAAAGTCTTCATCGTCGTCATCGGTCGCATCTTCTTTGTAAGAAATGCCCTTTCCAGTCATATTTTTATTTGAAGCTCTTGTATTAATGGTTTTTTCAATCACAACGGGCTTTTTCTTTGACCTCAAGCTGCTTTGGTTGCTAAGACCTCCAACTTGGGAAGCTGTGCTATTTTGTGACTTAGAGAGGTCAGAAAATAGCGCATTAGGGTCTTGCTCAACCTCAGTAGCTGGGTTTTCAGCTTCCACTGAAATTAAATGTGAACTGTCGAACTCGATGTCGAATTTAGCGTTTAAATTTGTCCAAAAGTCGTCTTGAAATTCAGTTCTGAATGCCATTGATTTTAGCGTAAGGGTTGTTTGCGTTTACTTACTTTTTCTTTTTAACTGTTTAATTTGATATTCTAAACGCTAAGATTTGCTAATTAAAGACCAAAATTTAGTCAGATTTCGCCAGAAACGCCAATTTTTCCTGATCGATCTAGTCAGATCGGTATACTTTGGCGTTTCCTGTGTAAATTGCACATTTGATTTTGAACTATATCAAACCGGGTCCTTAGTAATGATATTATAGCAAAATGGGTCTTTTGTAGCCAACCAAATGACATCGGTATCAGTCCTGGTTTAATCTAAGGCCATTCTGGCACATTTCTGATACCATGCGCAGGTCTACATATCCCTGTTGGAAAAGCCACGAGTCGAATTTTACTGTCAAAATTGGAGCTTTTGGGGTTGAATCAGAATTTGACTTGATCCAACGATCAAAGTTATTGATTTCCTTGCAAAGGATTTACCGCCGCATGCTGACAACCCGATTAAATTTTAAAAAATCGGAAAGTTTACAAGAGCCAACTGCTCAACATGCGCGGGGAGTAGGTAGTCTCCTTCTGCAGGTCGACGCCAAGAATATCTCCTGACTTCATACTCACACTTTTTCGAATGTATGTACTGATTCGGGCATTGAATCTCTAAATTTTCTCTAAGGATTGCAAAGAAATAGTGTCTCTATATCATTATTACTCATATACAAAATTCTTAGAAACATGTTTTACGTTGGCAAAATCAGTGTCGAACATGAGTTATTTGAATTATTTAGCTTAGTAGAGGTGTTTATGTCCTTTCTTCCCTTTCAGATGTTGCAGAGAATGCTAGTGTCTTATAATGCTATTTTTATTAATTAACGGAAATTGAGCATTAAACCTGTCAGAATTCTCTCTGAGCTATTGTGATATATAAAGTTCATGCAAATTACTCATTATGGAGGGTTATAGCAGGCCTTAAGTCATATTAATATCGGCACAGAAAAATACAAAGTAGCAATGTCTGAATTGAATCCAATATAAAATGTTTCTTTTCTAAATCACCCTTGTCTTAATAATTCTGGGAAAAAGTAGCCATAGCATAGATATACTAACCATTTACTATGAAGCCTATTTATCACCTATTCTTTTTCACTGAGCCTTCGGTGCCTCTTCAGGCTTTTTCTTGATTAACAATGATTCATAGTATTCGATCAACCGCATAGGATCATACAACTTCAAGTCAATATTCGTAAAAGGCGTGGAACGTGGCTGCACTCCATTCGATCTCCTCTCCCATTCAACAGTGCAAAGAAAATAACCCAGATCGTTAGCATATTCAAATCTCCCGTTCGTGATCCTCTTTGGTGTGTCTCCATACTGGTAATGCCCGAGACTGGGAATCTCGCCCTTGTCAATCGGTTTCTGAACATAAGCCGCCTCGACTTGCTCAGGAGTCGCGAGTTTTATTTTCTTCTGAGGCTTTGGCTCCAGTATAATTACATCGGCTGAAGAAATTTGAGTCGGCTTTGGAATTGGCTTTGGAGCCGGTGTCTTCATTAGAGCATGGATCTTGGCTTCCGGGGTCGGGAAAGTCCAAGGCCGCTTGGTTTCAGACCCTTTCAGTGCTTGGGAAGGAGGAACGAAGTCATTGGGAGGACGTCCTCGCTGCTGAAACTTGAATCGCTCAGCAGGTGATGGCTTTTGTCGACACTCGTATTCTCGGATCAAGTGGTTCACGTTTCTGAGATGCTTTATGGGCTCCCAAGTGCATTGATCATCGGGATAGCCCTCCCATTTGACCAAATAGTGAGTAACTCGGTGGATAACCTTTTTATCGCGTATTTCCTGGACAGTGTAGGACTGCGGAGTCTTTTTTGGGTGAGCAATCTCCTTTATCTCGTTGATTTCGCTGAGAATGCTATTTTTGAGATTCTCCTTCAAGACATCCTCGGTGACGGCTGGCGGTTGCTCGTTTTGGGTCATGCTACTATTTTAAAACTATTTTCTTTTACATGAGATGGCCCTTAGGCTCGAAATATTGATCCGGTTTAACAAAGTCCGGACTCTTTCGGCGAGCGCTATCCAGCTCAATTAATTTATTAAACCAACTGTTCACTTCAATGTACCAAAAAAAAAAACTGGTAGGTTGGACCTAACAAAGTTCAAAACACTCACTACTTGGTGAGGATGAGATAGAATATGTACTATCAATCAGAAAATTGCTAAAATAATATCGAAAACTGAGGTATATTTAGCAACTAGCAATTATTGGGCTATTGCTCGGAGCCGCACTCATTCCTCAAGCGTCTTTCCCATTAGGAGTGCAGAGATGAAGGATTTTTTGAGGATCAGGTAGGTTTTAAGAAGGTAGGTTCATGAGCGAAATACTTGCTGCTTATTGAACCGCTTTTTTGATTTTCGGTTTTGATACCGTATTTCCAAGCAAACGCATTACATTACAATTTTAATTAGTGGAAAACACCTTGTTTTCAGACCTTTTTCTGTTCTGTGTGCTAATGCGTCAAGGTGCAGAAACGATATTATTTGCACTGTGTCTCGTGCTAGGTGAGAGACCGTGCAGAAAACTCTGAAAAAAATGAAGATTTCAGTGATGTTTGATTCACTATCAAAGGTTGCCAATCAGCTGCTCTAAAGATGGTTTACAATTTACATTCTCAGTAGCAAACCCCTTTGGAGCCTCTACTAGGCCCTTACTTTCGATAGTATAGCATCGAAAAAAATTTTGAATTTGAAATACTTGCATCAGAGTCTTAATGCCGGAATTTTTCAAAAAAAAATTGGCACAATTTTTGATGGTGAAAAGCTAAACGATCTTTTCGCTCCTAGCGGAGCAAGCTGAAAACTCTTTCGCATTGGAAAATGGTGTTTTTAACAATGAGCCAATAGCGTTAATATATATCAGAGTCATCGAGGAACAAAACCTAGAAGGGCAGTTCGTTGAGACGAAACCATTCAATGAGTGAAAAGAGTGAAAAATAAGAAAATTAACCAACAAAAAGCTACAAATATGAACTTTTGTTACTGCAAGGCAATTGAGCCAGCATGAAATTTGTAAGAGATTACAATCAGTCTGTTGAGTTCTCCTGTAGTCAATTCTGCAGCCGTGAGATCAAACCCAAGATTGGGGCAATTCAGAGGCGGTTTTGGAGACTCCGTCTTTGAGAATTGAATTGGAATCCTAAAAACGCTCTTGCCGGATTAAATTGTTGAAAACCACGAATAATGGTTCGGTGTCTCAGAATTCGCCTTCTGTCACATAGAAAAGGTGGAATATCTGCTATTGGATTCCCAAATTCCAAAATATATCCCTCCTTGCTGAGAATTTCATGGTTTTTTCCTGATAATGGGAGCTATGTTATATTTTTCCTCGCAGAAATCCCGACGCCTGCTATTAAGAAGAAGCGTTTTGTTTGTCGAGTAGTATGCTGACAACTTAGAACAAGCCAAATTCTGATGAAAAAAATCATAGATATATGAAGATGCTAAAATGGAATATTCATGAGCGACAGCTTTTGACTACCTTTGATATTCAAATTTAGAAAATCGATTATAAAGCCATAGCCAAAGTTCTACTCTACCATTAGAAACGCTTGTGAATGTTCGAAAGAGCTGTGTATTATCGAGAGAAAGTTAAAACTGAGTATAGCAAGGTTTCGTTTAACATTGGACTAAGCCGTTAACAACAATGAGAGAAGGTTCATTACTCGTGCCCCAATGAGGCGAAAATCTGAAGAAAACCGAATTTTCATAATCTAAAGATCTCTTGATATTTCCCTCCGATTCACTTCAATTAATTTTTCACTTGATTCTTTTCGAAACTGCATTTTTGTTTGAAATTTAATGGGTTCATTGTCTATATAGCCACAACTTCTATATACTGTATTGCACCTATCTCATTTGTATAACCTCTGTGTAAAAACCTTCAGAAACTAGTAAATTTGAATTCAACTAAAAAATATCTCTCTCGCTCAATATCCCAATTTTATTTGAGAAGTACATAATCACCTAGAATATGAGAGGTTAAGCACCATTCCGTCTGGCAGCACCTGTTGAAAAATTTATTAAAAGATTCTACAGTTGCAATTGCCGCCACATTGTGTCTGTTGTGAACCTTCCGGCACAACCAAACTAACCCGATTTGACTCCGGAGTTCCCCCATAGACGTGAGGCTCGTCTTCTTTCCCCTTCGTGGTCTCTTGATATGGTATGGCTTCACTCTGATATTGTGTTGACGTCCCTTGCGTTTTCCATGCATCAGCGCCTATCTTAAAAGACCCTTGGTTGGACTCTTTAATGTCCTCAGGCTCCTCTATAATTGCCCTTTCGAAAGTAGATTCTCGGCCTTGGATGATGCCTGGTCCTTTGAGACTATTCTTATGGGATTTATTAAAATCATCGTCGATGGTGGTGGCAGATTTTAGCAACTGGACAGCGATCAAATCATTCACAACCTCATGAATGGCTTTCACGATGCTGTCTTTGGAGTTCGCCGAGCATTCGAGCGGTTTTGCTTTGTATTGCTTTGCTAACTCGAGCACTCTCTCTCGCTGGCTCTCTGGTATTGCGGTAACCAAATCGGTTTTGTTTCCTAAGAGAATTTTGTGCAATCTGTCAGCGTTCTTCTGCTCACAGACTTCTTTTATTCTCGATTCCACTGCTTCTAAAGTATTCGGATCACTCACGTCGTAAACAAATATGGCTGCTTGGCAGGAAGCAAGGTTTTGATAGCTCATTTGCCGGAAGCGGTCTTGGCCTGATGTGTCGTACATGATGACTCGGAATCTGCCTTGGTCGGTTTCGCTTCTAAATACTCCATCGTCAACGCCTATAGTGGGTTTGTATGCCGGAACTGATTTATTTTCGCAGACCAATTTCATAATGGTTGTCTTTCCGGTCTGACATTCTCCTAGCAACACGAATTTGAAGTGAAATTCACTGTATTGAGCCATTAACAAGAATTAAGTTTATTCGCTTTTTTCTCAAACTGAATTATTATCGCAATGGAATTAATAACGCTTATAGCAGCTAGGGTAATAGACTCACAATATTTATTAACCTAACGTTTTTGACATCAAATTTCTCAGGTTCATGACTAACCCGATTGATCTGCACACAGAGACAGCTGAAATCAACATAATTTCCTCTGTCAACATTGACCTCAGACAATTCATATTTTTTCAGCCGATAATTTTGTTCGTATCAACAAATTCACAAGATAACCAATAGAAAAAATAAATTTAGTACAAACCTGCAATCAAGGACCATTTTCGTGCTTAAAAGAGAAATTTATTGCATAAATATTTGATAAATGCACTTTATTTTGCGTTTGCGCTCCTGTCTGATTGCTCTGTCTGCTCTGAAGGCGAAAGGGACTTGGATGTATCCTTTGTCGTATTGCTAATAGTCGGGCTGCTTCTCCTCGGACTTCTCAGCATGGAAATTTTGAAGAGATTCGCTCCTTTCGCGCTGATTCGTTTCAACAAACTGCTCGCCTTGACAATTCGGCTCCTCTCTTTCTCTATCAGCGAGCTGGCTTGCGCAATGATCATATTATAGCTCCAGAATACCACGATGAGAGTTGTCAACGCTGAGTGTATTAGCTCCGTAGCACTACCTCCCATATCTGTTTGGCTCATTTTTGCGTGACTGCTATTTATCTCCTTCGTTTTAGAAGCCCTCAAGACAGTTTGTAATGCGTTCGCGAATGATTTCAGGAATGTGCTGTATGTTGGGTTGATCGCCCCGAGCGTTAACTGATTCGCGATTGCCAACAGAGCAAGAACGTATGTGATAAACAGAATCACAGGGCATAATTTCGCAACAAGCGCTCTGAGCATTTCTTCGTAATAGGTGACTTCCGGTAGAATCGACTGCAATGTGGATTTTAGTGTCTTGATGAATTTAAAAAGCAACAATATCATGATCACCGCGTTCATTACGATTACTTTCCACTGTTCAGTCATATACTGGTTCATATCGAGGTATTCTCCGACGTTAACTATTTCCAAGTTTCTCAATTGATTAACAAGTTGAGATTTTAAACTCCAATCCACCACGAGAAGTACCATCGTTGCGAAGGTAATCGCTTGGTCTTGGGTCGGACGGTAGATAATAAACACGAAATACTTAAACTTGAAGGTCCAGTAGTGATAAAGCATCGTCGGAGGTGGGAGGTCAAGGGCGATACATCTCGAATATTCTTCTTTAAGCAATATCTCTGCGTCATAAGGAGCGTATTTGTTCGATACGAGCCGAAAAGTGCTCAGAAAATCAATAAAAATTGCCAGGCATGAAAAGATAATCAACGTTATCCTCACGGCGAGTTCATTGGCTGCTGGTGGGGCCAAACTGATGCATTGGACGCTAACTTCTGATTGAGTGCCTTCGCCGTATACGGAATTATTATACATGTGGACCTGCGCTAGCATTTGGTTGGAGGGATTGTATAAATTGGCAACAAAAGCTTCAAAGCGCACCATTCGGAAATGATCCATCCATTTTTCGAATCTCTCGGCGCTTGTTGTGCTATTTGAGGCCCAGTTAATATCCAAGACGAAACCCTCAGTCTTCGCGGTTCCAAAAAGCGTGCGAATTGAGATCGTTTCGCTTTTCCAGTAGTCATAAGTCTCGATTTTATTGCCTACGGTAATATCGAAGCTATCTGTGTCTAATTGCGAGGCGTCATAGCAACTCTTCCCATGCGAACTATAAGCCTTTCGATAGAAATCATTGAGGTAAAGACAGTCAGTTGATTTATAAGGCTGCTTAATCAGTCTAACCCAGTCAAGTAGCACGAGACCTTTTGGCATCTGAGTGTTGATCTCCGTAAAAGGACCTTTTAGAACGGATTTGAGATCTCTTTGCATCAAGTATGATTGGAAATAGCGATTGTCATTGTATACATTAACAGCCCAGAGAGCAATAATTATCAAGAAAATCACGCTAAAGGCGGCTTCCTTGATCTTTCTGAATTTCTGATACCAACCAGACCCTTGCTTCGAGATTTCTTTCATGGTTGTGCTGTGTTTGTAGTAAAACTCTTCCTTCGAACCATTTTTCGCGACGTCTTCCACAGTTTGGACCTCCGCCAGTAGGCTCCTGAGCGGTGAGGTCCTACGGACACGCTCGTGAACGTGTTTATTGCATGTTAAAATTATTGTTAGATGTGGGACGTAGTCCACTAAAGTCACAGTGCTCAAAGGAAATAAATACTGTCTAATATTCAGGTCCAATCCATATATCACCCCTTTATCATCTGTAAAAAAAATATCCTCGGGCTTCACATGGAAGAATGAAGACACTAGGTACCGAAGCTGGCTAAATGTGCTGAATTCGTCCTCGTTTACTGTGAAAATTGCGGATTCTTTGTCGAATGAAATTTTAATTTTCATTGAGTTTTCTAACTCAGAGAAGAAGTCTCTATATATCTCTTCAGCGCGTTTCTCAAGTCTCTCTCTGCGAGTTTTTTCTTTTTTAAGAGTCTTTCTGTCGACTCTTTGGACTTGAGCGAGATTGGCAGTGACAGTCCGTAGTTGAGAGTCAAGCTCAATGAGATGGGTCTCTGCTTGCTTTATATCGAATTCGAGAGAGGCTGTCTCTTTTTTCTTCCTTTCGATAGCAGCGTCATATTGTGAAATAGCTTTTTGTAATTTGTCGAGTTCGTTTTGATGTGCGGCAGATCGCAAGGCACTTCTGCGGCAAGGAGGAGTCTTTGATCTCTTTTCTTCGCGGTCTCCGTGCATAAATTTGAGCTATGTAGTGAGTAGTTGATTATTATCAGGAACATGCAGCAGAAATTCTGTTGAATATCCTTTTCTAGAAATCCGTTAATTTTTGACCGTGACGAATTTGCGGTTTTGGAATATTCAGATAAAATCTTTTGATGATCTCTGAAATATGAGATGCGAATTAGTAAACTGAATTTTTTCGAGATGTAAAGTTGATTACGTTATAGCTCACTAATGAGAGAAAGGTATCTATTAGAGCGATCAGGAATGGACTTCAGGAATTGAGTAGATCAAAATTTTCTGAAACGTTCTCATGGATTAAATCGCAATAATTTTACTGGTTAGATTTTTAGAATTTCGATGAAAGCGTTTTAAAATATCTCACTTGCGAGGGAGTACTAATGTGCCAGATCTTTGAATCGAGTTAGCAAGGCGTTATTAACAGAGAACTTAACAAATTATGTTTTCGATTTCAGAAATTGCAACAATAATTTGGATATCTCAGAGCATGTGATAGGAAATTAAGTTAAAATCTCATTCGCAAGGCGAGAATCAAGTTGGCTGTTTTCATTTTCAGTATAAATTACACATAAGCACTACTAGGCGGAAGTCAATTTATTTTTATTTTTATTTCTCTTGAGATATTATTCCCTTCATTATAATCTCAAGCTGCTCTCTGGCTAATGGGCCAAGCAAGCTCCAAAGACGACGAGGGCAATCTTCATTTGAATAAAGTATTTACATAAAGAAGTCTGCTTCAGAATTGGCATGGAAAAGATAATATAGAGTCAATTGAAAATGAAACTCTGGGAATATAAATGAAAATTTCACTTCCCGGAGAAAAGAAACCCACCTGAGGATCGAATGATATTTCCCAATAAAATAGGGAGGAAATCGACAAGTATTATGAAATTTCAAGACTCTCATCCAAAACTTTGAGAGGAAAGCTTGAATACTGGTGAATATTGTTTACACGAAACTATAATTTGTAATTGTTGAGTTATTATTCTGTCTCCAATGATATACAGGCTAATTATCTTTATGCTTATATATACTTGATTTCATCAAAGAAGATATTCAGATTTTCTCTTCAATGTACATCAATCTTTAAAACTCACCCTCCTATGAACATACTATGCTTATACCTATCTGTACATCCAAATTGAACAGGTCAAACGGAGTTAGTGTTTGCATTCGCAAACGCTTCGCGTGCCAAATCCTTCAAAAAAACTGACTGAGCAATATTTTCAAAACTTAACTTGAGGATGTGATTTAAGTAAAGACTACTCACATCCATTTTATGGGTGTCAAGGTCTCCGATATTCCTCATATTTTGGTTGACAATATCAGCTTTTTCGGGAATAAGGCACCTTTGTAAGTTAAGAACAGCTTCGAAAGCTGAAGGATTCGATTTCCCAATCGGATGTTCTTTCATGAGAATATTCGGTAACCCAAGGAAGGATTGAGGCAATGGGTTAATAAACACAGGAGCAAAGTTATTGAAGTAGTTTGTCTGTGGCCCTCCTTGCAGATTGTATATATTTTGGCCTAATAATTGCCATAAATGAGACTTTTAATACATATATTTTACCATTAGTTAAAAACAGCATAGACTCAGCACTTGACTGAATTGTAGGTCCAGTGCTAAAAGAGGAAGCTGTTGGAGGGATCAACCGACCCTGCGCTTCAGACTCTTTTTCTTCTTCTTTGATTAGATGGTAATCAGCCTGTGCATTATTATTTTTCTCAGGTTCCATTCTTTTTCCAGTTGAGGCTTGACTTCTATTTTTATTTGCTTTTCTCTCAGAAGGGCAGAATTTCCCTCCAATCTCTTCTTCTTTCTCTTCAGATTTCATTATGTCTTTGCTTTGTGCGTCTGAAGAAGCTTTTCTCTCGAGACTGAATTTCTTGTTCTTACAGATCGCTTTCGCAGTTGAATAATTTATTCGCAGTTTTTTGGCAGCCTATCTCGATCCTAAATAACTATTTATTATATTGAAAAGCGTACCTTTTTGATGCTGAGACCTCCTTGGATGAGCTTCAGAAGTTTGCTCCTTGTTAAATCGGATACCAATCTGTATTTCTTTTTCTTCAGTTGAATCGTGGAGTCGATGAAGTCGATCAACGACTTTTGCTGCTCATCGAATTCTTCGTTTGTTGCCGTGGCTGTTCTTGCACGAAACTCCATTTTAAAACTCTTAGTACTCAAACAGTTTGAAGGAAATAAATAATTATAAAGCGATATAAGCTCCCCTCTCTAAATACTTTTCCTGAATTCTTGATATTTAGATCAGCTAATTGATATTCGAACTCAAATTGCAGATCCGAATGTTGCCTTATAAGTAATATTTCAATCACTGAAATTTTCCTTAAGTATAAATAGTTTTTATTTACGAAAGATTACGTATGAACCAAAGATTTAAAAATTATATCCAATGCGGAAGTTAATGGAAGTTAAAGAAGCAGTCCACTTATACTATTGGATATGCTCCCAACGTGGATGAAAATGACTGAGCGATATATAAGAGAATCGAAAACAGCAATCTTTGGTGAGGTGGATTTTATTGGAATGGCTCAAATTTACGTCTCTTTAAATGTGTGATATCCGCAAGCGCTCGGCTTTAGGATGCGTTTTAAATACATTTAGACTGAATTCTTTGTTGAAAAGCGACTGCTATTGCTATAGATATCGTTAAATCGAATGTTCAGCATCAATCACAATTATCAAACATAAGAGAAACTCCAGCGCATATTGTCAGTAGCAAACAGATACTAACCACATTATTGATTGATAATACTGAGGCTATGAAAATACAAGATGAAAGCATTCCTTTTGGAGGGATTTAATTCCTCAGAGAATTTCAGAAGCAACTTAAAATGCGAAAATAAATCTAAAAATCTGATTTCGAATTGTTCTAACAAAAAATTTGATTGATGTATGATTCTGCAGAATCATGGTGATATCTGACAAAATCAAACGTTTTTGGTTGGCTTCTTGCTAACAGAAGTGATGTAGTATTACTGATGATAATTTTCAGTTTGACTCAAGATCACGGTTGAAATAGAATTCGTCGCCACGTGTCATACTTCATCTTGATTAATTTGCTTAAGTATTTCTGTATACGTTGGTCATTCATGATCCAAGGCAGGACCTTCATTGCAGTTTATCAATCTAATTAAAATGGAAATTCAAAACATATGCATATTCTTCGTCTGATTTCATTAAATGAGAGATTGGAGAAGGTAGGGAATTATCAGATTTAATAAGTGGTCTTTTAGGCATACCTCAGCTAAAATAGGATTCGAATTCTTCAGACTGACATTGATATTTAGATCACTTGGAAGCAATAAGTTGCTTGTGTTTAATAGTTTCATAAAGTGTACACTATAATAACGTTTGGAGCAATTTGAAACGATATGCAAACATTTTCAAAATAAGTTGGAAATATGTTGTAATGACCCTCTCTTAATAAAGTCTTTGATAATAAATATTCACAAGAAACATCGTTAAGGAAGAAATCATCTAAAGAGTGTTTCCTTTTTTCTTTGTTGTTAGTCATCAAGCTGCTTTCTACAGCCTCTACTGATCAGTCCAGGGAAGCTTTCACATTTTCTCCTTCGAAAAACGAGGTTTATGAAAACGCGCTCTTTATGTATAGCGACTAGGATTCACGTATCGCTATCGATGAGCATTTCTAATTGATTGTGAGCGTCTACATTCCTTAAGCGATCTTTTAAGGTTAGTTCCCAAAATCATTTTATCCACTTCTTTCTCCGGAACATACTGTACAGCGCAAGTAATTGACATATTCAATTAATCTTGCAGATCAGTTGAAATGAAATTCAGAAATATTGGTTCTTATGACTTTAGTGAACACAGCGTGAGTTTAAAATTCTGAAAATTTCCGAAGTTCTGAATAAAGTCACTGAATACACTGGATTTACCCACCCACAAACAATTGATTTTTTTTTCTCAAATCAAACATCTGCCTTCAGCAGATCGCACAAACTCCGTCATTCCTCTGTATATCCATGTCTGTAAATCCAACCTCACTCAACTTTCAATTTGAAATTAAGAAATTTTTGCTCAAAGTCGGACTAGATTGAAAAGAAACTATTAATATGATTGAAAATCAATGCAGGCATTTCTTCTCCTTCTCAAGAAAAGTTCGAAAGTAAAGGTTAGAGATCCCAGAGAAGATCCTACTTGGTTTATGCATAAGAATTTAGAGTTTTTTTGTTTTTTTTTTGTTTATTTCAGGGACTTGGACTGCTTACCGCATCCTCTGAGTATCTTTCTGGATTGACTATCATACGTACTGATTGTTGGCAAAAGGGCCGTTGAACAATTAATCCACCTCAGTCATCTCGAAAAATACAACGCCTATTCGTCAATTTGATTCGGAATTTTAAATCAACTTATTATGACGCATTAGTCCAGTCAAACCGTTTTTAAATTTCCTATGGATTTTGGAAGAACTGCCTACGAATGTGCATCTAGCATTCACCTGCCTGATCTTCCTTGTTTTCACCCACAATTTCCTAAGTGCTTTACTTTTCTTCATATTTCAACATAATTAGAAAAGTTTTCTATATATCTATGTTTCCCGCTCTTCACCAACATCGAGCAATCACCAATTAATAGATGAAAACTTTGTCTATAATGATTTATGAGGTACTAATAATGAGTTTTCTTAATCGCGAACAGAGTTGCCTTCTCTTCAGCCAATGCGTATATCGAATGAAGATAGACAAAAAATAATTTTGAAAGGAACGTCTTTTTCATTCATTTTCGGCAAGAATACGATGGCCTTGACAGCATCGTCACAAAATCACTCAATCACACCCAATCTTCTTAGCTGGGTTTTTTCTATGGCGTTATTCCGAAACCGATAATTCTTCCGCCTGTTAAAATAGCTTGAGTTTGAACAGTGGATATTAATCAAATTTTGAATTTATCTGCTGAGACACTGGTTATTTAAGCGATCTTTTTGAAATTCTTTTATAATCAATAGAAAAAATTCAAAAGAATTTCCAAATCTCCAGCACTACCTACCAACGCAAATGAACACAAACATTCAATTTGAAATCAAGGATTCTATGCCAAAGGACGGAGGCCTTTTGGATAAACAATCAACAATTTCAACTGAAACCCCATCCCGATGGGTTGCTCTTTCGAAAGAAAAGGCTCAAGAAATCGCTGAGGAACTCAGGAACACAGCTGGCCGTAGGAAAAACTCTGCTAAAGACTACATTTATGGACCTTAAAGATGAAAATTTCAAGAAACCCAGAGAAACTTGTACTACAGCTACAACGATAGACTATATATATATCTCGACTTCACTCATTCATATGTTGAATACTCACAATAAAATTAGTTACTCAAATGTTTTGTGTTACTTGACATACTTGTTCTATTGAAACTTCACACTGAATATTTTCAAATTGAGAAAACTTTACCCTTCCACTTTCAATAAACTCCCAATTAACGCGTTTAAACTCTGGGTAGAAAACCGCTTGGTGAGATTGATGTAGATTGCTTTTCGAAATTTGCGAGTTGGTTCGTGGTTTGAAATTTGAATGTTCTTAGGAACCAATTTATTTGCTGTTAAACTTAATGCCACTTACATTAAGATTTATCTCCAATTTTTTCTATGGTACGTTGCTAGAAGCTGTCTGTCTTTCAAATTTAGCATCATTAATGAAAAAGAGGCTGCGGTGTATCGCTTTTTTAAAGACTTTCTAAGAGCTTCGTTAGTAATTCTGAAAAACCTGTATGTTTTCTCTAATTCTCATGTATAAATTTCAAAACACAGAGGAGAGGGCATTTGAACAAAATACTATCAAAGAAATCAATTGGCCACTAGTCATAAATGTTTCTAGTGATAAAATGTCTGCTCTTTGAAATTCTTACCACTATCTTTCAAATCGAAGCAAAATTTGTTTCCAAGCTAATTAGTTTCTTTTCGATCTCATGCTTAGTCTCATTGCAGCTTCACTTAGCCACTCTTGAGCTCGACTTCTCATACACTCGACTTCTTAGACGCGCGGTTCTTTCCCTCCAATCAATTACGTACTACTGGTAAATCTGACGCATATTAAAATGACGTGAGCTTGATCAGATTAATCTTTCAATTTTGATTCGATTTACTGAAAGTTCTGGATATTTAAACCAATTTTCGCGATCCTCTTATAATCGATACAAATTTCCAAACAGAATTTCCTAATTCCTGCGATTGTCTTCCAATCAAATGCAAGCAACCATTCATTACGAGACCAAAGCTACTCTTCCAAAGGGCCAGGAAACCATTTTAGATAAACAATCATCTGTTACCACTGAGACTCCATGCAGATGGGTTGCTCTCTCTAAAGAAAAAGCCCGAGAAATTGCGGAAGAAGCCAAGCGGGCGCCTTGTCATCTGAGAAACACAGCTAAAGACTATATTTATGGGCCTTAAATTAACGGCTTTCGGGGGAAAATATGAGGATAGCCCCATATTTAACTGCGATAGGATATACCTATTTATCTTCGGATATCTGAATTGATACTTATTTGATATATACACTACTTGCTCTTCTTACTTGTGATACTGAAACTTCATACTGAATTTTCAAATTAAAAGCAAGAGATTTACCAGTATATTCGACAACTTTAAACAGCGGCTCTAATTATCACATACGAATGTCTCAAAGGAAGCCATTGCTTGAAGTAAAGGAAGGGTAGAATGAACTGAAATTTGAAATTTACGCGGTCAACAGGATTCGAAATTTTAACGTAGAAGTTGGATTAAATTGATTCGGGTTTAAATTTTTCGATAAAATTTCAGCTGTGAATTTTGTGTCGTATTAAGGCTAGCAATCAGCTTTTCATATATCTTTTGCGTCGGTATTGCTCAAGGAGTAGCTCTTCTTCACATAATTGATTAGATTTCCCAAGCAAATATAGTTTTTTCAAATTAGTATCATAATTTCAATATAAGGTGCTCCAAGGATAGTACACGTATATAAATTGAGTAATTTGAGAGTTATAACATGGAATTCCTCTTGCAGGAACCATAATTTAAGTTTATTCTCTTCTTAAAGTTCTGATCTAAAGATGTCTAAAAATCTTTCAATAAGTTCTGTGTGTGGACCGGTAGAACTAAGAAAAATGGTTTCATATCTTATCTATACAAACGCACGTACGCATACATATGTGAAGACAGTTTTGAATGTAGCATTTAAGTTCTATTCTTAAGCATTCTAACAAAATAGGAAGCAAAATGATTTCCTTATTTCCTTCCAAGTGCGGACACATGGTAGGGTATTTGGCAGTTGGCAGAAGGTATTTTGAAACCAAGCAACTTTTTTCACACACATGATTGAATTTGAATCTTGAGCAAATTAAACAAATTAAGTTTCAATATTTGAAAATTTTCAAATTGAGTCCTGCAAATTTTGCTCTGTAGTGTCTCCGCTTTAGAAACTCAAAAACAAATCTTAAATCCGATACACAAATATGTATATTCAGGAGCATGAAGCTTTAAGACATAATAGCTAAGATAATTAGCTTGAAAAGTTTTAATCACCGAATAAGAGCACTAAGAAAATTAAAAAAAGCAAACTTGATGCCTCGATTAAATATTGCAAGAAGCGATCACGCCGTCATATATATAGCAAGCTTTTACATCTATCTTTATTTGCAAATGACATTTTGATAAGTAGTGCGCGATCATAAATCATGCGAAAGCTGATGGATAATGTCTCCTAGAAACAAACTATTGTTGTTGGATCGGTCCTTTTCTCTTTATTCGCAAGATTTCTGTTCCTTTATTACCAACAATGAATGTGGCATTTCAAATAATGATTTCGTTATATTTTTTCCTAAGTGAATATCTTTTTCCAAACAAACGGTGCCTGTTACTGGTATTCAATATGAGCAAGACTTCATTTGGAATGCCGCTGCCAGTTCAATTCGTACATTTTTATCATGGTCATCCTCATTCTTCCCTCCTCGAAATTTTCTGTTGAAGTATCATTTAATCCTTTTCAAATAGCTTCGAAACTCCAGAAGAAAGACAAAACCTCTCTCCATAAGAAACCTTATTGGATCTGGAAATAATAATATCATCTCAATGCCATTTTCTTTTTATATTTTCTCGTTGTTACTACTCAAATAAATTCGTTCGGCTAGAGTTGTGCTCTCAAAATGTATACTTGTTCAAGGAAATCAGTTACCTTCATTTATCCTCCTTATGCTTCGACTCTCGATTTCTAATTTGCGACGATTGGATTTTTCAGTCCTAGCCTACAGCCAAAGAAAGTCAAAAAAATGATTTGTTAAGCATAAAAGGCTCCAGGACCTCGGAATGAGTATCAAACAAGCACTACTATGAATATTCCTTTTCTTATGAATTAATATGGCGAATTGAATTTTGGTTTGCCCATTTTCCAAGCCTGAATAGAATTCAGGCCTACAGTTTATGTTCTCAATAAGTTTGTACCACACAAGCTGTAGCAGCGGTATCATCCATTCTTCGAGAGCCAGAGGCGAACGCACATATTAATCATCATTATTGATGATGAAGTCTCGTGAAATCAACAATGGTGAAAATATGCCGTCAAATAGGATAAAATCATCATCTCAAGCCAGTGAGAAACGAAGCGATTTTTTCTAAAAGAATAAGCTATGTGTGTATCCAAATTTGTGCATCCGAGCTGCTGAGGTCCTCTATCCGACAGCTTACTAAGCTGGCTTTTCCCTCCAGGCAGCGTACCGGAGTGATCGGCAGTGGTCAATTTGCCTTAGTAGACACTAAGCGTGGCCTAAAACAGATTTTCTTGTGAAAAGTTGGAAATTTGATCTCAATGCAGCTATGCTACTGTAACTCTCATCCGCATCTGGAGGAATGGGAAACAGAGAAAACCAGGAGGCTAAAGGAGCTAGATCAGCCAAGGTGTCGTTGCCTTCAACGCTGTTAGACAGAGGATCCAATAATCGCATATCTGCGACCACCCAGGTTATGCCAAAAAATTATTATATTAGGTTTTCTCGAAGAGGACGTTGTCAATCGGAGAACTAATCAACAATTTATGCCACAACGAGAAAAAAGACACTCAATTGAACTGATAATCCAAGGAATCATTAACTCTCAGAACAAGGCTGAGAATACATTGCGAGGCAGCCTCTTAGACAGCGCTACCGATTAAGAGGCTGAGTCAAATTCTCTTTAACAAAGAGTATGAGAGAAAAAAGCTCAAAAGGTGAAATTCTGTTCTTAAAGCCAGCTAATCAAAAATCCTAATCCAGCTCGATTAAGAATTTAATCGAAGTTCTCTGACTCGATGCAAGATATCTAGGCCTCTCCATATCTAGCCTATGAAGTTGATATATGACTGGCAGCGCTCAAACTAATTTATAATATTTAACTCTTCGCATTCCTCAGACCAAGCATATCATTTCCCAAAGAATAAATGAACGCTAGCCATCGCTCACCCTTGGTTGACTACTCATGTATAACTATTTCATTAAGAAATTTCTGATAATTATTTGTATTTCCAGACCAAGATGACTTTCCAATCAATATCAATGCAAAAGATTATGCTTTTCTTGACCCACAATACATTGGTACTCCACAATATAATGCTGAGATTCCTGTCACACCGGAAATAAATTACACCACAAATCACGAGAAACCTGTGGGAGCTGAGATAGCAGATCCGCAGTGCACGGAACAGTTTGCCTACAACCTTCCCAACATGCTTATGATCAGAGGCAAAAAATTCCAGCTCTTAACCGATGATCAAAAAAAAGAACTTCTCAACATGCCTAGTAATGCGTTGGAGGTTCTCAAAAGCGAATCCGGCGAGCTTTTTTTCATCGCACCATTGGAATCCTCATTGGGAAACCAAATCAAGGAGCAAACCGAAGTCAAAGCAGTGCCAAAGGTAGAAATAATTTTCGTTTAATCGTATTAACTCCGGGAATTAGGTTTTAAAAAAAGCAGCTAAAGCAAAGAAAGAAAAGGCTGAAAAGCCAAAGCGACCTACCAAGGCAGAAAAGCCTGCAAAAGACTCCAAAAAGAAGAAAAACGAATCCAAAACTCTAGAAATCGAAAGTACAGAGCCTATCTATGACACCGTCTCAGTATTCATGGAAGAAGACGAAGGGTGCCCATCGAAGGTCCAAGTCGAAGAGAAATTCGACGAATCTATTGAATGCGAAGAAAGCGAGTCATTAGATGCCTCTGCTCAATCAACTTCTCATCAATCGGATAGCACGGGGCAGGAGAATGATGAATTTTACACCAAGCTTATTGCTAGCCTTATCGATAAGGATGAGTGTTACAAGATCGGAACAAAAGAAGAAAAAGGTGCCCAAGCTATCTTTGGGAAGGTCTCTGAAGAATTGCTTGAATCAGTCAGAGTTCTCATTGAACGAAAAGCTGTAAGAAGCGTGTCTCACACCAGAAGCGCCAAAGATAAAGACAAGGAAATTAGCCAGGCCAAGTCCTACTTTAACAAGAATTTCCCAAAGAAAGTTGGGGACCTGTATTGCGATTACATTATTAATGGCAAGCACATATCGACCTCTAAAGAAGTGGATATCAAGAAGCAGCTGAAAGACACGCTTAGCTGGAAAAAGCTCAACGATTTGCTGACCGGAAAAACGATTCTTTGCCCAGAAATCGACTCAAAGCGATGCTCCTTCCTGTTTAAATGTTTTGTGTTGGAATATGACATAGATTCACTTGAGAAATCCAAGACGAAGGATGAAACCTCAAAGTATTGCCATAAGATCGTAATGAAGAGTCTCAAGGCAGCATTCGCGAAATTGGATACTTTAGATCATCTCAAAGATGAGGGATTCCAGATCAAGAAGGCATGGCCTAACGTATTGATTCATTTCTCGGTCTCCACCAAGTCTTCTAATAAAGCAAAATAGAGTAAAGATGTGTTTTTTTCTTTCTCCAGCTAATTAGCTTCATGTACTTGAACTTTGATTATTTATATGTACAAATAGCTTATGCTTAGGTTGCAAAGCATTAAAACACAAATAAGATTATTATTTTATTGTGAGTCATCACGTGAACCGATCTCAATGAATATTTGCGCACAAACGAATAAAGAAAGGATAAACTGTCTGTTAACAAATAATGCCACAGTATATTTATTTTTTTAAAGGATATGCTCTCAATATTGAAATTCAACTGAATACTTTGTGCCTATAAAGCATTTTTTCCTAAAGTCTGACTTTGGGTTCGAATTCTATTTTGCACGATTATAAAGATTATGCACATATTGATACATTGATGAGAATAAAAAATAATGCATTCTTTGCTATATGAAACGACCAAAAAAATATTAACTAGCTTGTAAAATTAACGAAAAATACATCTAATCAGCTTTGATAGCTGTAACCCGCTCATGAATTGTCGAATCACTTGATTCGTTTTCTTCAATAAACTCCGTTTTAACCTTCTTTTCGAATTTTGCCTCAGACGTCTCTGAGCTATTAACTTCGACCTTAAATGCGTTCATTTTTTTACTGCTGCCTTTGCGGGACAGCTTCTGGATGTCTTTTGCTTGACTCATCGTGCTGTTGATCCAGCACGTCAACCACGGAATTCGTTTATACGTCTTCACTTTCTAAAAACACGGTATTAGACTTCTGATAACTTCGAATTAAACTTACTATAAAGCATTTGCTCTCGTAACAATCCTCAATGAAACGAATAAATTTCTCTATCTTTTGGCAATTATCAGCGACCATCATGCTGTGGAAGTTTGCTATTATAGGGCATCGTTAGTAAGCTATCATAATTTGAATATCATACCCAGAAACTCTTGGTAATCTGATGCGAATTCCTTCGACTCGAACAATTCCGCAACGAAGCTTGTATTCATTGTTTTCATTCTCGAGTCCTTCCTATAATCCCAAGCTAATCGCGAATAAGGTTTGTTTAATTACTTGAAAGGCAGGAATTTATCTATAATAGCATCATCATCTAAAGACACATCAGAGATTTTCTCTTTCAATATATCTCCAAAATAGCGCTGAATGAAGATCTTCGTCGATTCTCGAGGATCAGACTCCTTGCCTTTTGTAATTTTGACTCTCATCCAGCGAATCGCTTTTCGGAACGTATATTTCGTCATCTCTTCCTTAGTCTTTGTGGTTTTTTTGTACTTCGCAATGAGACAATCAAACAAAGAGGCAAATAACGGGTCTTTGCTATAGTGATCCTTTGCCTTCGATATAGTCTTTTCATCAGAGGTCCCAATGTTGTCCAACAGGAAATTCACCAAGGTTCTTACATCCTTTTTCGTGAAAGAAGGCGTAGACATAGGAATTTCCGATTTCTGCGGTGTCGACAAAGTTTTAGGAAGAGCAAGAGGCTCGAGGATTTTGGGTTGCATGTAAGTCAGCAGACTAAGATAAACTGATTTAGAGAGATAATTGTAGAGGAAATACTTTGAGGCCTCAATGAAAGGTGTTGGAAGAGTCAACATTTTCTTCATGTTTTCCTCTGCTTTGGCAATTTCGAAGGCCTCTTGCTGTCTTAGGAGATTAGCAAAGAACAAATTTTGATGCATCTGAGCATATAACAAAGTTTGCAGCATCTTCTCTTGAGTTTCGAGGGCGGGAATTACTTGAGGGTATTGGAGGTCGAAGGTAGGGAACATGAATTGCTTGTAGGAGGAGTTCATTTGTCGCTTGCTGAATTTTTATTAATTATAGTTGAGGAAGTAATTTAAGTCGGTTATTATATACGGCATAAATTGCATTGAGACCTTCGAGGCCTATTTGGAAATTGAAATAAATCTCAGTGTTATTTCCTTCGGTGAGATTCGAAGGTTATAATTAATAATTGCACACTGCAAATAGCTCTGCAAATTTAGAACTTTACTGAAATAAACACTTATTGTTGGTTGATCGATTAATTTGATTTATGTAAAATAAGCTTGGCTAAGCTAAGTACGAGAATTTAATTTTTTATAGAAAGAGAGATTATGAAGAGGGACTATGAAAGGATTTCTGTACTGGGTTGAGTCAATCCGTGAAGATCCCATGATCAATGGGCTCTAGGCTGAGATAGAGCGAAGGAATATTCCTTCGTATTTGGCTTTATTTGTTAATCGGGAGAAAATTAAGGTATCACTCCCAATTCCTGAATCGAATATAGAATGGGGGTATATCTATTTAATTGCAGTATAAAAAAAATTTTAGAATTCAATCAAATCTGCCGGTAATTCGGGAATTAAGTTCGTATAAAATTTACAACTTTCCTCACTATTTCGGATAGAGAAGCGTTGTTGCAATCCGAATCTTGCCCTTTAGATTTCGAATCAAGGGCCAAGGAAGTACTACAGGCGCGAATTAAGAAGGGCCTATAATATCTGCCTCATTGGTTAGTAGTTAGAGTCGGAAAATTCTTTTTTGTAGGTTTGATGGTTGTATTTTGGCGGTATTTTCCCATGAGCTTGCGAGATACGGTGCCATAGAGCCTCCATCACCAGAGATGCTTGAAGAGAGTGGCTTCAGTGCCATCGAAACAAGCAAAATCTACTTTCTGTTGTTGGTGATTGATTTTGGATAAGGAGGCTTTAATTATTTTTGAATAAATCTAAAATTGGTGGTTTTGTTGGTTAACCAGGTTAGCCGGGAGTAATATGTGCGCAAAGTCTTATTGAAACCAAATGCTTGGAAGTCGATATCTCAGGCATTGTTTGCGTATCCGAAGCAGTAGTAGAATTTTGTGTACTTACAGTTCATATTGAGACCTGAGACTAAAAGGAACGCTCTCACATTAATATATATTGTCTTTCAGATTTGAATAAGCTCGCAAATGGCTCTAATAATCATGAAGAATATGCCAAGCTAATGGTTTGCTGCGAATTGAAAAAAATTTTCAGAACTGAAACCTGAAAACTGAGAAGGATTGGTCTCGAGAAACTTCATTATAAGCAAGGCTCTTTCTTGTTTGGAGCATACCCTCTCCATAATTCCAACTAGATAAAGTCTGAAAAGCGCTGATTCAGGTCCAATCACTTTATTGTGTGATAAAGCATTGAGTAGCAAGCTCATCACTCCAATAAATGAGTTAATACCTCTAATTAACTTCTCTCAGTAGGTCAAGTCAATTTTTTATTAGTAACATATAGTGGTCTCACTAGCAGCTTTGATTGATTGAAAGCTCTTAAAGAGCGAAGATGCACAGACCATTGTGGTTTTTTCTAACAAGAGATTCTGCGAAATAGAAGCCAAAATATCTTAAGTTTCAAGCCAGCCAATGTATCTTGTAGAAATTTTTTACCTCGATGTCGCTTTTGTATAAAAGAAAATATAAGTCTTTTAATACATTTACGAAACTTTAATACTCATTTTCATATCAAACATTTTCAACATTAACTTTGTTGATTTCCAAAAATAGTACTATTAGTTGACGATCAGGTCACTTTCAAGGCTTGCGACTGTTAACTTTCTGGAGTGATGAGATTTTTGTCGTTTCAAGCTCGTAGCTATTACATAAGAAACTTCGCAGTTCCTCAAATGAAATCTAAGTAAAAAAAATGAGATTCGGAAACAGCAAAGAGTAGATACGTAGCGATCAAAATCAGAATCAACGTTTCTAATGACTTCATCCCATTCATCAGCAGATATTTGGTTTAGCCCCAAGCTGAGAGCTAGCTCTTCTTTACTGATTCCTCCGCTTGAATCCTAATTATTTGCTAATCAGAAATGAAGAAACTTCTATTCACAAACCAGATCCAGCAGCTTGAACGCCTGCTCGAGCTTCGGTTTTGAGAGAATGAGATCTTTGTTAACCACCACCATCAAAAACTCTTATATATCAATAAATGCGTAAATTTGGGATCCTTTTGAAGATATTAATACCAGTGAAAGTTATATAATCGGTCTTTTCTTTGCCAAGCGCAGAGAAAACGCTCTCGATTTCTTTGCTGGCTGCAATTGGATCGTCTCTGATCTTGGAATATCCTTTTGTTGAGTTTAGAAAGAGAAACAAACGGCTTAATAATGACTTTGAACGATTTCTGTTTTGGAGAGAGTTCCGTCTAAATTCCGATCAAAACTTTCAAACAGCTTCAAATATTCCAGTTTATCTTCAAGAGGAAGTATCCTTTCGACGATAAAGTAAAGCAGAAGTCTATGAAACTGATTTTTCACCTGCATTTAAACCTTAATCAGATGAGAAAAGCTCATAATTTACTTTGAATGATCTAAAATGGCTCAGAATGGTCTGATTAAAATCTGTAGAGCCACTCTTCATTCGAAACAAATCAGACATGAGAACAGTTTCCGCTGTAGGCCTGTCGCTTGGTTTAAGACTTAGCAACTCCAAAATCAGTTCTTTGGTGTCGAGAGAAAATTTCTGCCAGCATTTTCCTTCAAATTAAAATATTTTTTTGGGTATGACAGAATCCTAATACTTTTAAATGAAGCCTCAATTTCAGAGAGATCGAATTTTGAATGAGATGATTGAGATTTGCTTCGAGCCTCCGCATCAACCAGAACGTGCATCAAAGCTCCACATGACCACATTTCTGATTTTTCGTCGTAACCCTGCTTTTCGAGGACTTCAGGAGCAGCGTAATATCGCTAATAGGATAAGACACTATGTTAAAACTTGTTGTGAAGCGGTGAGAAAATACATTAGGCATTTTTCTGAAGCTTTTCTCACTTCCTTTAAGTCTTCGCGAACTGAAGAAATCCAAAAGTTTAACGCTCTGGTTGTTGGCCATAAAAAAATTCCCTAGAGTAATATTTCTTGAGTTCTGTGATCAGCCGTATTTTTGCGATAATAATTACCCATTTACGATAGATTTCCTGTGAAGAAAAGCAACTGCTGAGAATATTTGCTTCATAATATGAAGTAACTGAGACTCTGTCACCTCATCCTTATAAGTTAAGTATTGATCTAGAGGTATCACCTTCATATGCCTTCAAATTGATTAATGGAGGAAAAAAATTTTGAGCTACTGATAGATAATGTAGTAATGGTAATCGTCCTCCAAGAGCTCGTGAATCTTGGCTATATTTGGATGATCGAGGCTCCTTTGAATAGAAATTGACTCAAAAAACTTTTCGAGGAAGCTTCCTTCCGATTTCTTCTTATCGATAATTTTCATTAATCCAGGTAGGCCTTGTTAGCTAAAATTACAGATTGGAAAGCAAAATTGAACTACCTGAAGCGATATGCACCACTGGATAGAGAGTAAAATGTTTGGCTAGGTTAATAGGGTTTATTAATTGAACGATGGAAGGCATACTTTTGAAGGACTCCGCCCCTCGTTTGTAAATTGACGTGATATTTTGCTGTATAAGATGCTGAAACGATTCTTCATGGATCTCAGTTGCAGCTATTAGACCTCGGATCTTCTTCACGTAGGTAGTCTTTGAATGAGTTTCATGTGAACACGACTCAGTTGAAAAAGAGTCTCCTGAGATATCTTTGTCTTGTCCTCTTGATACACAACATACAGCTCCCATTTCTTTCAAACGCTTTAGTGCTAATGAGTGATTAATTAAAAAAAAATTTTATTTCCAACCACTGTGTTAAAGTTTGAGTCGGGTTTTTTTGATTCTTTTGAGAACTCCGTATAGTTCTTCGAGATACGCATATTTGAAAATAGCCAGGTCGTTGTAAAGTTTTTGTTTACAACGTGAAGAACCCTGAATTTAAACCCATGTAAACTCTGACTGTCAAAGAGGCCTCATTTCAGTGACTATTGAGAATCATGTCCATATAGTATATATTAGAAAGCGTTTATTCTAGAAGGTATGCAAATTGATAGGTCCACATCAGCATTGATGAGGTCAACAACGGATATAACGACGCTATTGATTTTGTAGAAACTCTTTATTATTGTAATCTATTCCAACTAAAATTAGAGTATGAACTGTCAAATTAGTTTATCAATTTCCATAAATTATCAGATATATCGACAATCAATAGTCCTTTTCAAGCTCGATGACTATGAGTCGACACTATCGATTTCCTGCTGCTTGATGTTCTGACCTGCTCAGCCTCCTCCTGTTTGAATAGTGCATAAATAGCTCTGTAGTTCTATCAGTGAAATCTGTATTCAAAAAATAGTTGGTAATAGTCAATGGGTAAATAAATTTACTCGGCCATCCTGATTACCATCCACTACTTCCAAGATTTCATTCCATTCTCCATCAGATATGTTTAATCCCAGATTGTGACCCAGTTCTTCTTTACTGATGCCTCCGCTGGAATCCTATTCAGTTATTTATCGATAAAAATTAAATTAAACGCTATCTTTATACCAAATCTAGCAACCGGAACACTTTTTCAAGGTTCGCTTTCGAGAGGAGAATATCTCTGTCGACCACCACCAGACAAAACTCTTTGAAGTGCAAAAATTCATGAAATATTCATCAATTTGGAAGTTTTTCTACCAGTAAAAGTGATGTTTCCGGTCTTTTCGTCACCTAGGAAAAAGAACACCCTTTCGGTTTCTTTTGCTGCTCTGACTGGGTCATCCCTGACCTTGGAATATTCTTTGGTTGAGGTTAGATGAGACCCATTATGAATTAATGATAACTCTTAACAATTTCTGATTTGGAGAGGATTCCATTCGAGTCTGCATCAAATAGGTCAAATATCTTTAAGTATCTCAATTTATCCTCGCTAGGGAGCAGCCTGTCAACGACAAACTTGAGTAAGAGTTTGTGTAATCGACTTTTCAGCTTCGGAGCATATTATAGCTGGATGAAAAGAATTAGTGGCAATTTACTCTAAATCTTCCAAAATTAGCTATGAAAGATGAATTCTTTAATGCCATATCAGCACTCTTCTGCTGGAATAATCTAGACTTTAGAACCTCCTTTGCTGAAAGTCTGCTGTTTAGTTTAGTTTTTAGCAGATTAGCAATAACAAATCCTTTGTCTCTGAGGAAATCTCATTCCAATTTCGTCCTAAAAGATATGAATTGTCAAATATGCTTAATTAGTTGAAAAATAAGAATACCTAGAAGTAAAAGGTCATTCTCAGAGATCTGAAATTTTGACCCAGTTGTAGTGGATTTATTTCTAGCATCTGCGTCAAACAATGTAAGCATCAGAACTCCACAGGACCATATTTCTGATTTTTCATCGTAGCCTCGGTTCGAGACTTCAGGAGCTGCGTAGTATGGCTAATATGAGATTTCAGTCAATAAAAAAGTGTCATAATAATATATAGCTTTACGTTAGGATTTATTTTGAAGCTTTTTTCACCCGGTTTGAGTCTTTGAGCACAGGAGAAGTCGAAAGTTTCACATTATTGCCCTGACCTGTGGTCATCAGGAAATTTTCTAGGGAAATATTTCTGGAGTTCTGTTAATTTCTGCACCTCAGACGAAAATGATTACCCGTTGACTATAGAGTTCTCTTGCATAAAGCTAACAGCAGAGAATATTTGCTTCATGATAAGGAGCATTTGAGACTCTGTCTTGTTCTTCATAGTAGCCAGATACTTGTCTCATGTCATCAATTTCATGTCCCTTCGAATTTATTAATAAGCAGAGAAATTTTGTTAATTACTCATAGATAATGTAATAAGAGAGACTATCCTCAAAGAGCTCATATATTTTGGCTATATACGGATGATCGAGGCTCTTTTGAATGGAAATCGTTTCAAAAAGCCGCTCGAGGTGGCCCGGTTGCTGTAGCTTTTTCTTAGTTATCACTTTCATCAGTACAGTCACGCCTAATCGATTGAATTATTCTGTATTGTCAGCGAAGTTAGGTACCTGAAGCTTTATGCACCACTGAAAAGAGAGTAAAATGCTCCACTACATTATTAAATTTAGATATTTTATCATGATATCTGCTTACTTTGGAGACTTCCAGATTCTTTCCGATAAATAGTTGCAATATTTTGTTCAAAGAGACTGTGGAATGACTCATCATGTATCTTGGGAATGGTGGTTAGCCCTCGGACCTTCTTCATATACGTTGGCTTCTGTTGAGCCTGATCTGGTTCTGTAGTTGCTGAGGTTGCTAAAGGTTCCATCTCTTGTCATCTGGATTCAATACAGCAGACGGTACCCATTTTTATATATTTAAATCTTGTTTGTCTTTGAAATCTCTTTGATTATTATTTGTTTAACTTTTAATACGGAGTAGTTTATAAATTAACACGCTATCGCTATAGTGAACTCGACTTGGTATCTCTAATTTGCTTTGGTACCGATGAGAAATTTAATAACTGTCATAAACGCCTTTTTGTGTTGATGAGTTACACTCATCAAATTTCTTCTTCACTAACTGAGAGAATCAATCGAGAAAGGTACAGACCGACCGGTAGACAGTGGCTAATTTGAACAACTCTTTTCCTTTCTGAGTAGATTGAGCTCCTTGCTCAGGTGTAATAAATTAAAAAAAAAAAAGTATTTGTTTTTAATAAAATTTGTAAAAATTCTTCAATCTCATATAAACCAACTTTTCTTTCTTATTTAAAAAATTAAATTCTACTCTCACTTTAAATCGTTCTGAGTTCAAAATGTAGGCTTCTTTTCTTTCTATACTTATGTTTGGAGGGTCTATTAATAGAAAATTTGGACTGTGAGGACATAATTTAGCTGACTCTATATTTTTTTCTTTTTGCTTGTTGGCATTGAAAGTCAATATGATGTTAATGGTTTTTCAACCATTTCAACTATATAATGGCAGACAGGTCATTTAAAATTCATGGAATCGGGCTAGGCTCACAATACTTCGGGAGAACCGATTTTTTGGGGTTTCATGGCTAATCCCTGACTTCTGATCCTTTAGTGAATACTGTGATGTGAATCACAATGCCTCGTTGCTGCATAGAAAATCGCTCAGCTCTTGCAATGATATCTAATCAAGGTGTAGTTAGATCTCAATATCACAGAAACAGATAATTTACTTGTCGATCTGAATTTGTATCAATTCTTTCAGTAATTCCATCCCATTCATCATCTGAAATTTGTCCCATTCCCAGAGATAATGCTAGTTCTTCCTTCGTAATATTGCCACTGCGATCCTATATTAAAGTTAGCTCATTTCGATTAAATCTTGGCAATCTTTACCAAATCCAACAGTTTAAACGTTTTCGCGAGTTTGGATTTGGTGAGGAGAGCCTGCTTATTCACCACGATCATCAAAAATTCTGTAATACATTGTTATCAAACTTTTTGAGAAAATCTTTTTTTAAACCTGTAAAGGTGATAAGCTCTGTTTTATCTTCGTCCAAAGCAGCAAAAATCGCGTCGATTTCTCGCTTAGCTGAGATGGGGTCGTTTCTGATCTTAGAATACTCTTTTTCACGGTAAAATATGGGGAATAGTGATAGTAGTGGTTACTTTGCATCATTTCGGATTTTGAGATAATTCCATCGTAATTTTTATCAAACACGTGGAAAAAGTTTCTATATTCCAGTTTTTCGTCGGGATGAAGCACCCTATCGACAATGAAGTAGCGTAAGTACTTATGAAGACGATTTTTAATCTTTTTTCAATGAGAATTGAATATCAGATAGGAGTTGCAAAATAATCAAACGAACCTTGAAAGTTTTGAACATATCGGCAATATTTGGATAATAAGGCTTATTCGTTTGTTTCTTTTGGAATAATTCGAACTGAAGGACTTCAGACGCCGAGGGCCGATGGCTTTGTTCGTCGCTTAGTAACGACATAATCAACCTCTTTGTTGTTGAAGAGACTTGGTCCCAATATTTTCCTTTGAAAGGATATAAATTTTTTCAGTTTTCTTGAGAGACAAAAAAAAGTCAATAGCAATACCTGTTAACGTAATCTCATGATCATAGGCTTCAAATTTCGCATCAGTTTGTTTGGATTTCAATCGAGCGTTAATATCAAATAAAGCGTGCATCAGAACTCCACACGACCACATTTCTGATTTTCGGTCATATCCCTGCTTATTTATTGCTTCTGGAGCAGCATAATAAGGCTAAAGCAACAGCCAAAAAATTATAAGTGCTCCGTAATTAAAGAGGAAAGTACGTTAGGAGGGACTTTCCTGAAGCTTTTTTCTTCACGGTTCAGTCTTTGAGCACAAAAGAAATCCAATAATTTCACTGTGTAATCTTCTTTGGTTGTGACAAACACAAAATTTTCAAGGGAAATATTTCTGAAACACAATTAGTTAACACTAGTTTGGCTACTTATTTATAATTACCCGTTGACTATCGATTTCCTTTGCATAAAGGAGACAGCTGACAAGACTTGCGTCATAATATGCAACACCTGGTCTTCTGACAGATATTTCCCTTTTTTTAATCGATCATAGAGAGAGTCTCCTTCCAACGCCCTTCAAAAGTTTAGCAATTTCGGAGGAATGCGCTACCATTACTCATAGATTAGATAGAAATTGTTATCATCTTCAAGAAGATCGTGAATTTTGGCTATGTTTGGATGATCAAGACTCTTTTGTATAGCTATCATTTCAAAAAAGACACCGGTCGCGTTGGCGTCCTCCAGGTGCTTTTTGGGCACGACTTTCATCAGTCCATACACATCTTTTCAACTAAGGCTTTCTGCTGCAAGAGGAAAAAAATTTACCTGAAGCCACATGTATTACTTTAAAGATAGAATAATATTTATCTAAAGAAATAGTATTCAAAGCAAGTAGTTGTGACCAGGATTACATTCGGTGGCTGGAGACATCTTCTTGTAAATTTTTGAGATGGTTAGATTGTGAAGCTGTTGAAACGACTCGGTACTGATCGAAGGAACACCTCTGAGTCCTTTGATTTTCTTGACGTAGCTTGCTTTTGGATTCACAGAGTCTGCTGCGTAAGCGTCAGCATCGAACTTAGATTGTTTCTCTGGTCCTCTTGGATGCATACAACAGATGCCCATTAGTTAAGATACCTTAGATTGCGTTGCGGATATTTAATTATGATTTATTTGACTAACCATCCCGAAATTAAATTTTCGAATCTAATCGAAGATAATGCGGTAAATTTGAGGGAAATTCCAATATTGGCATTACTCACTTTTGTCTGTTGTTAGGTCGATAAATCAAGGAGCTATGCTAGGACGTGGTAGTCTTGGCTTAATGGTCTTTTTTCTCCGAAAAAGTACTAATTTATCTCACATGCTATTTTTGAATATCAATATGTCTTCGTTCTCATGATATTTCCCTTTATAAAATTCATCCAAACCTCCAAGACTCACTTTTTCAACTAGTTTTAAACACTTACATAACTTTTTTTTCTTGCACACTCGTTTTCTTCTCTATTAACGCTCAAAAGATTTCATGACACACATTTTTGATGATTTAATAGAATTTTAAAGGTAAACTCGGCAGCTCAATTTCCAAATATTACGATATTCTCCATAAAACTCCCTTAAAATTTGTTAAGACTGCTTGCTATCAATCAAAATATCAAAAAGCTCCGAAGTTCTTAAGCTGATTATAAACTTTATTAGGAGACTTATCCTCAGATACTTGCTTCTTCGTTGTGATGACTTTCGGAGTGTGTTCCTCTTCAGTAACTTTGCTTAGAGGAAGTCCTCTTCCTCCCATCATTGGCATGTGTTTGATGCCTTTACTAATGGCGTAGTTTCTCATTCTTGCATCCATATGAGGACTTGCCCTTGATATTTCATCAGCGTCATCTCCAATAATCGTATCTTCGCTGCTGAGATCAATACATCCATCTTTCCCTACTTTCTTTGGGACTATCAACCCTTTGCTCTGATCTTTTTTGTTCGAGTCTGCATTCATTTGATTCGAATTCAAATACATCTGTAGAGGTGTATTTGCGACAACGACTTGCCTGATACCACGGTTAGGGGAGATAATTTTTGGTGTTTTTAGCACAGCAGCGATTGTTTCTTCGGCTCCTTGGGCCTTGACGCTTTTATTTTGCTGAGCCTGCCTCATTGCGATTTGTCGTTTTTGGAATAATTGAGGCGAGCCGACGTCTGAGACAGAAAAATAAGAAAATCCACTGACTTTAAACTCATCGACATTATTAATTTTTGCTTCGATCACATCGTCGTCATATCCATCGATCATGTGATTAGTAATCGTTGCGATCGCCAGCGTCTTCGGATCGATTTTTATTGGCGCTGGCGCTGTTCTGGCAGCAAGCTGATCAAAGTCAATCCCAGCGAGCCAAGGATGCGAAATTAGCTCCTTAAAGCCTTCCTTGGCGCCAAGTCTTTCATGAGGCTTCTTTTCCAATAGCCCTTGGATAAACGACCTGCATTCTTCGGAGAGATGTGGAGGGATCGTCGGCTTCTTGTTCACGATATTTTTGAAAATCTCCTTTGCATTGCCCGCAATTCGTTGGAAAGGAGGCACGCCAACCACTAACTCGTACGCTAAAGAACCAAGGCTGTAATAGTCAGCAAGGATATTGTATCCAGTTCCTGTGACGATTTCTGGAGCCATATACCTAGTCACACCTCAATTAACAAGAAAATTAATGCGATCCTTACTCAGGGGTGCCACAGAAAGTATAATGGTAGTCGCTTTTCTGCTTGAACATCTTTGTAAGGCCAAAGTCAGCGAAGTGAATGTGTCCCTTGAGATCCAGCAACAGATTTTCTGGTTTTAGATCTCTGTGGATAAAGTTGTTTGAGTGAAGCGTCTGGAGGCCCAAAAGCACTTCAGCGATGTAAAATTTCGTGTCGTTTTCGCTAAACATGACTTGGTTACGAAGCTGCTGGTACATGTCCCCTCCTGGGATATAGTCCAGAACGAAATAATAATTTTTTTCCTGGATAAGCCAACCAATAAGAATTAGACATTTCAATTATTAACAGCGTCTTACCGTTTGGAAAGAATAATGAAGCTGAACGAACGAAGGAAATTTCAGTTCCTGAAGATTCTTTTTCTCTCGCTGAACGCCTCGCTTTTCTTTTTCGAATTTCTTTTTATCTCCTTTCATTATCTTTTTAATCGCGTAGAATCTCCCATTCTCTTTCTTTCTAGCTAAAAGGGAAAAATTAACGGTTTTTACTCAATGACAGTTGACAATGATACCTAAAAACACTTTCGAAAAACCACCTTTCCCAAGCAGCGTGATAAACTCAAAATCCGTGAGTTTAGCGGATCGAACAGAACTTCCATTGATATCGGTCGTAGACTTGCTATCTTGAGAAGTGCTGCCGGAAGATTTTGTTTTAAAGTATGGGACGAGGACTGTCCCGTCTTCAAGCAGAGACAAATCCATGTCTGGCAGAGTAAGCCAATAGTCAACCAATATATTTTTTGATTTGGATGTGAAAGCGAGAATTTTAGAAAAGTCCTTTTGAAGCTTCTTCTTCTCAGCGATAGCCTTCATGTTTTTAACTCCTTCCCGCAAGAGCCATTCGCAAGTAAGCTTTTTCTCGTCAGCTATTTTATATATCATATGCACTTTGAGGTCTGAGTCGTATTCAAGGACGATCCGCTTTTGCTGCTCCATAAGAATTTTGTTCGAGTTGGATTTAGCTTTGGATCCTGAGTTCTGGGACGCGTTGGAGGTAGTTCCTTTTCCGGACAGCATATTAATGATTTTATTTGATTTTATTAATCTTTAGATAATTATTTTGATCGTGCGATATGGCTCGTAAAATAATGAAACATAATTTTCTATCAATGCATAAAATCAAACTTCAGAAAAATTGGGTAAAATATTCAATAGTTTGAGGCTCATGGTACTGTGATAAGATTGCGCCGAAGGCAATTCTTTGGACAGCCTCGCTTGAATTTGGGGGAACATTACTCTAAATTTAATGTTTCTGATGTAAACCTAAAGAGAGGGTTTTTATTAAAGTGATTAAGATCAGGATTTAATAATTGTTTTTATTACGGTTGCGGTGAGATTAAATAATTTATACATCCACCCACGTTTTAATAATCAACCCACACGATCGTTTCATTAGACGTCGCGCTTCTGTGGACTTTGCTTTATGGTTATAGTGCCGTGTGGAACATATTGGCTAGTTGATTCAGGAGTAACGTCTCTACAATGGAGATCAAACAAAAAAAAGTATTGAAAACCTTAGAGCAGCTTCAAAAGCGATTCATTCAGATATGATTTGAAAAATACAAAGAACATCAAAGCCCTCGCTTATTTATGCTACTTGAGTCTCGATGATCTATTTCCTTTTTTCCTTTAGTAGAGAAACGCTGTCACATGCCTGTTGCATTACACCAAAACATTCCTGTTGCTCTAAGCCAAAACGCTGTGTCTATTGCATAGAAATATCCCCATACTTTACTTTATTCAATTGCAAATCACAATCACGAAGAATATTTTTTTCCTTCAAAAGCTCGTTTGGTGTAGATTAACAGCCAGGCTCACTGCTGAACAACCAAAAAGCTGTCTCTAGCTGAACTTGGAAATCCAAGAACTTTTTTTTACAAAGTTAGCATCTGCTTACATCATAATCACGCTTTGTCGTGTAAACCACTCGTAAGATATGCTGCGTATTTTCCTTCGAAATATTCAATAATTCTATTATCCAAGTAACTTTTTATTTGAAGCATGCAAAACTATTTTCACCTCAAAGACTTCTGCCGCTTTGAAGCTTGCCATACAGGTAGTACTATCTCCTATCGCCTCACCTAATTCTAGTGATCGTCAGTGCAGATTATATCAATTGCGTTGCAATATCAGAAAATGGAATCATAATCTCAGGCTCCGGAGACAAAACGGTAAAAGTCTTCGATATTCACACCCGTAAAGAAGTGAACAACTTCTCTGATGCTCATTCAAGTTAGCTCACCTTCTTTCCAAAGCAAAAACCTTATAAATCCTAACATCATAACTTAGATTGGGTGCTTGGAGTCGCTATTACTAACAAGGGCGACCTCGCAGTGTCTTCTTCAGCAGATCGTTCGATAAACATCTATGATATCCCTAATAAAACCGTCAGTTTTTCTTTCCAAAGCGCGCATCAGGGTCCATCACATTATATTCTTATGAAATTAACCTTGTCCTAACAGCTTCGATTCGGTGCGTGGATATATCTCGAGACGGCAAGCTCATTGCCTCAGGATCAGATGATAAAACTATCAAAATATTCGAAGTCTCCGCGAAAAAGCTCATTCATACGTTTGAAGCTGCACATGAAGGTCGAGTAAACTATTCAGGATTCATTTTTCAAGAAATTACGATAGATTTCGTTTATGCGGTGAAAATATCGAATGATAACTCTTATATCGTCTCTGGGGCCGGAGACAAGTCAATCAAAGTGTTTTCTCTGAAAAACATGACACTTGTTCACCACTTTTCAAACTCTCATGAAGGTAAATCGTCTCCTTAGATTACCTCAGTTAATCAGTTGGAAAATGAAATAGATATTGTATTGGCGCTAGATATATGCGACGACAATAAAACGATCGTGTCAGGCTCAAGGGATAAATCCATTAGAGTGTTCGATATCGAAACTAAGCAGCAAATTTACGAATTCCCTCTTGCTCATGCTGGTTAGTCTCCTCCTGCTACTAATCTAGCATGAAAAAAATTTTTCAGGTTATGTGAGAGCAGTAAGGATCTCTCGTGATGGCAACGCAATTGTCTCGGCCTCTAGAGACAAGAGTATCAAGCTTTTCAGTTTAGAAGATTGTAGAACAGTGCAGGTCATCCCTGAAGCTCACAGTGGTAATCTCAACTTTCCTTGGCATTTTCATTGATCTTGATGACTTACTCAGATGCGATATGGTCGTTGAGCTGGTGTCCTAATGAGAAATACGTGATTACTGGAGGCGGTGACAGGTGCATTCGGGTGTTCTCCTTCTATCGCGGAAGGTTAGACGATCTCAGTGCAGAATTGAAAGATATCGTTACAGTTCGGAGCAATTTTAGCGATGATATTTTTTCTGCTCTGAAGCAGGAATATACAATTTTCCAGAGCATAGGTAGCTATTGAATATAAGAGATAGTCTGAAAATCGATAAATTCAAAGAGATAAGTGCAAAAACAAGCGCGGAGTACCTTTCGCAAATCGAACAGAAAGTCCAGCTAAAGAAAAAAGCCATGACGGAGAAAAACTACAAGAACGCGAGAAACGCCAGCAAGCAAATCGATCAGTTTCAAAAAGAAGTAGATTTAACTCTACAAAAGCCTCAAGTGCGCTTCATTGCTTTTATTAATAGATAAGCACTCAATCTGATGAGTATCTGAAGTTCTTATTGGATGTATTTTCAAAAGAAGAATATATGCAGGGATTAGAAGCGGATTTCCAGGCTCATTTGACTGAATATAAAGAAGTTCTAAAACAGCAACATCCGTTGATAAAAGAGAAGTTTAGCGAGACAAAGAAAAAAATGCAAGGACCAAAGCAGGCTCTGGCCGCCATCAATGAAGTAACTTGTTAAATCGGTTCAGAATTCCTCATCTATCCCATCAAAGGAAATGAAGAAACTGCTTTTTCAAACTAGTCAAAATTTTGTAATCATCTCAATGAAAAAGTCCTAATTAATAGCGCTATTTGCCTATTAGCTTGTCGCGTCAAAGAAAGAAATGACTGCGAATCACTTAGAAACCGTGTTCGGGCTGTTTGATGACGAGAGATACAAATTTACAGCTAAATAGTCCGATTATTTGGTTTTAGCTCTGCTAACTGTCTCTTAGTGAGGAGTATCAGGAAATTGCCGATGAGATCACCTCATATGAAGAAACTATCACGATTGCAGAAAAACTTTACACTTTGATCCATGACAACCACAAAAAAGTCGGCGAACTTATCAAAAGCATAAAATTCGTTCGGGATGCGCGGGAAGATATTATTTCCACGCTAACTCCACTCGTTGAGGACCAGCTGAAATCTTTGCAAGAACAAGGAAAGCTGAAGGTGAAGGCTGCCAGTCTTGAGAAGGAAATCATGGAATTGCAAGCTCAAGTTTTTGAAAACGCTGCAAAGTCCGATGGAAAACCTCCCACCATTCAGGAACAAGATATAAAAGAACTTGAAGAAATTGAGAATTATAAGGTATCACTGCAATCCTCCCGGTAATGACAATTGGATTATAGTTACTTGAGGACATTCAAGCATTAAAAGGAGAGCTAGGTAAGCCGACTCAAGGCCAAGATGCTATTAGAGCAACAATTGCTAAAAAGTTTAAGGAATATCATTATTTAATGGTAAGATATTTTTGAATATGGTGGCTGAAGTTCATGGACTTTGGTTGTAATGTTGTAGCATTGCTTAGATGAAGAAACGAATCATTGGACGAGTCTGCGTGAGACTCTTGTCGGAGCGTTGAGGCAGTTCTTTGTGTTCAAAAGGGATGAGATAACAGTCTTGCAGAAAGTGTTTGATGCAATAGGCGACACAGATGCTCAATATCTGCTACAAATAACATTGGAAAGATTGAATAGTAGTATATCCAAATGAGAGTAGGCTGCGTGCTACTAGCTTTTCATAAATGTGTTTCTTTTCTGTGTTAGAAAATTTTCAGAAACCTAAACTCACTCACTCGATGTCTCTCAGTAAGTGATGGAAATCAGAAGTTGCTTCCAACACAATTTACCATTTTTCGATAATGAATTCATCGACAATTTAGCCTTATTTTCAAAATCAGGAGGAGAAATCTGAGAGAAGTACAAAGATATTCATCTCTCTTTGGACGCATTTGAGACTGACAGCGAATTACTCTGGAAATTTTGGAGCAGATCAAAGTATCTAAGATAAAGATATAACTTCCTATTAGAGTTTTATTTTTTCAGCGGGAAAACATGCTCAATCCAGAATTACATGAAAAACCTCTTAGAAACAAGGCTACGAGGGCGAATCTTCTTCATCAAGCAATAACGCACTGAAATACTATGAATTTGGCTCAATTTTCTCTATTTTTCGGATCCGCCGCACATTATTGATATTTAATTCCAATTCTTCCAATTCTTCCGGTTGAGATTAAAAGAGTATTAATTACTTTTGTTAATTAATAGTTATTGACAACTCCTTGAACTTAAAAAATTAAATAAATCTTTTACTCATCTCATAAGATCCGATATGAAAATTACCAAAGACTTCATCGTTGACAACCATATCCTCGATCTGATTCTGGTAATTTCATCTCATCTCGCTCTCACGATCTAACCCCAGCTAGCCGGAAGCGGTAAGGATCAGTCAACTGTATTCCATTGAAGAGCTTAGAATCCCAGAGAACCAAGCCGCTTTCTTTAATCACATTGAGCAATTCATGTTCGAAACCTACCCTCCCCGATGCATCAGATACGGAACCAAGGCTCAATCTAGCAAACTCTGTCACTTAAAGGCTTCTTTTTTCCAATTAGCACCGATAATGAACACTATTGAAGATCTTCTGGCCTCCATGCTTCAAGATTTAGCGATATTAGAGAATATCAGCGAATCACTGCGAAACGAATTCCAAAACGCTTTCACCAGAGCTGCTAATTTGTACCATAGAATCTTGATAGAGTTCGGAATGCCAAAACAAGTCTTGAACGACATGAGAGAGGTTCCTTATTCGTATCTCTCCGATTTAGTGAAATTTCTGAGGCACAGCCGTGATCCGTTTTACGCTTTGAGGGTCTGCGACAATATGCTTTTATTCACTCAAAAATTGCACAAACTGAAAAAATCTCTTTCAGTCGGACTGACCGATCCATTCCTGAGCTTTGCTATGTGTTTTTTGAAATATTTCCGACACTACGATTTCGACCTGAAAAACTTTTTACTTTTGGCCAAAAGAGATTTGAACGGAATATCACAAAATCCAGAATCCTTTGCGGCTCGAGTGTGGAGGAAAGATAGAACAGTCACTCTCTTCAAATTATTTCCAGAGTATTCAGCTGCGATTGAGCATTTTCTCCTGGACCAGATACCTTCAATACCTCCGTCAACTCCTGTGGAATTGGGTTTAAAGGCCGCTGGAGAATTGTGCTTTGGAAGCATATTTCAATCGGGCTTGAGCTCCCAGGCGAAGGCGCTAGTCATTTCAGCGATTGCTGCTGCTTCTTTTGAAATTCTCAGTAATATTATAACAATAAGAGAGTTTTCATATTATTTTTTTTTTTGTTTTAGGATTTGGGAATAGTACGACTAATCCGGTGGCTACAGCTCTAGGAATAGGCTATTTGCACATAAAGTCCGTCGATATACAACTCGGATACGTCCAACTCATGCCGAGCATCATTCTTCATGAGATAATTGAGAAGCCAAAAGCGGAAATGAATGCGGCTGTAGTGCTGGCTCTGCAAACATTATTAGATTTTTCCATTGGAAGGTATTCTCAGCTTAAAATTGTAAATTCTTTTCAGCCTCCATCTCAAGACTTACGAGACTTTATGAAAATATTCGCCACAAAAGAGTTTACTTCGGAGGAACCTTTATATAGAGATATATGCTCTAAACTAGATATTCTGATATTCCATCAGGAGGAAAACGAAGTCAGCAACCGAATAGCATACCTTGGCAGATTTGCTCAGCCGTCGCTGGCAGAAATGACCCTTGATTGCTATGGTCGGTTCCAAAAGTTCACTCTTAGCACTTATAAATATGCGCAGTCGAGTTATTCTTTGTTTACACCGAATTTTCTCTTGGGCATTAAAACGGATATTATTGAAATGACGAGTAAGAAACTAGCTGAACCAGACGTCGCTGAGAGAGGAATCGCTTTAATGCCAGAATACTTTTTGAGAATTCGGCAACTGGCATCAGGACTCAAAATACTAACAGATAAAGAATATCTTGAATTAGCGGCTAAATGCTTCGAAAATTTCATCAAGCTTTGCAATGAGTTCTTGCTAGGAGATAAACTGAAGCGACTTACTGAGAACAACAAAGTGAATCAAGAGAAACCTTCCAAAGCATTGCTACTTTGCTATCTATACAGCCACCTTCCTCTTGCATCCGAATTCATCAACCAACATTCTGAATCGCGAGAGCAGCCCTTATCTGAAAGCCTGAATGAAATTTTTACACAAAGCGCAAATTCTCTACTAAAAGCAATTCAGACAAGCTTTGAGTCTTCAGACAAGCTCACCCTAGAGTCGATTTGTATGGTGTTTTGCAATCAGCTTGCAAATTTATTCACCTTGGAGATTGCCTCGGAAGTCAAAATACCTGAGGAAACCGCTGATTCTATCGTAGCATTAATCGCTAACATTTACTCGCAATTCCCTGACGCTTTTGATTTTCGCTTTCGCTTCTCCTTGGCAAACTTGCTGCTGCGCAAGACAAAGACTACGCTGCATACCGCACTGATCAAACAACGTTCAATTCTCACAAAACTTATCGAAGACACATGGTTTGATGAGAAGATTGTTGAAAAAGAATCCTTGAGCTACTTTTCTCCATCGTTGAGCTCCTACAAAGCGTTAATAGACTATTTCTGTTTATTCTCTGAGGGTTTTAATGGCAGCAACACGAGCAATAACAGCGCAATTGCCAAGCAGCAACTCTCAAATTTCCTCAATCAAGTGAAAAAATCAATTAGCAGCATGAATAGCATACAAATTGATGTAATTCAAGAGAAAAGGAGCATCCTTGAGACAGGTATTCATACTAAATGCATCAGAGTCCAGTTGCAAGTCTTTTCGCACATGTTAGAGGCACTAGCACCTCAACTCAACCCCGACCAAAGACTGGAGTTGCAGGTACAGTTAATGAATCTTCGAGACGCCGAATTTGGTCTCTACGACGTCATAGAGAGGGAGATCTATAATATTATTGTAAGCATTATGGAGTGCCCAGTTCAATCAATCTATTTGGACCGCAAAGCGCAAATCCTGAATTCAATCGTGAATATGACCGAAGAATGCTTGAAAGTGTTCTTGTCTCAGGCCGAATTAAAGATGGCTAAACAAGAGGTAATTGAAGAATATGGAAAATTAAATGTATTGGCTTTTGGAATGATGGAGGATGCCCCTGAGGAAAAGCTTCAGGAATGGAAAATAATCACAGAGGAAACAAAAGAGCAACACGAGGCGAAATTAGTGGTAAGAAAACCGGTTCTAAGACTCGCTGTGGGCTCTTCGTTGAAGGAGTCTGATAGAACTTATCAGAAGATAACTCTTGAAATTCTGAGAAGAGTGATTCGAAATTTCTCAGCATCCGATTCGTTAAAGGCAATGAAAGCCACTATTCTCAATATGAAAAAGTCGATCTTCTGCTTCCTTTTGACAGAGCTTCTCGTATTCGAGGAGTTGCTTGAGGAAACCATTGGAAAGCTTGACTCGAAAGAGACCAATGGTAAGAAAGATACATTGAAATTTTTGTTCACGTTGCTGAAATTTATGAAGACCGCGACTCACGTTTCAGACACCGCGCTAGCTTTGGCCTTGGAAACTAATATCCTAACAAAACTGCCTAAGGCGATAAAGGTTGTGGCGAGCGTTTCTAAGCAAGAGGGGGATTTGCCTTCTAAAATGAGCTATCAAAAATTTTTCACGCTGTGTATTCAGTTCTACACGCAAATAAAGAGCAATTCTTTAGACAAGAAACATATATCAATCCCTCAGCTGGAAAAATATCCGCTTCCAAAAAACACGAAATTAGAAGGCTCTAAAGAGCTTCTCCGAGTTGGAAGAGAGCTATTCTTGAACACGGATATTTCACCATTCAATATTTCTACAACAAAGCATTTCAAAAAAATCGATAATGAACTGATCACTCTCGTTGACTGCTTGGAAGAAGAAGTAAAGCCTGAGAGTGAGAAAAAGGAATTCTTTATGCAACCACAGACTTTTTCTCGATTCGAAACTCTAGTTTCAGACAAAAGCTCTCTTTCCAATGGAGGAATATTTCAAAACTTATTCAATCAGCCCATCGGCAGTACACCTACGCTCAATCAAGGAACACAAAACTCATCTCCTGGAATTTTTGGGTCGGCTCCATTGGGAACGAGCTCTCTGGGAGGAGGAGGAAGCTTCAGCAATCTTTTCAATATAAATCAGCCGAATACTTCTCCTATACAAAATACTTCGAGTCCTGGGCTTTCTGGAAGTGGACCAAGCTCTTTTGGAGGAGGGCTCTTTGGGAATTTGGCAAATGTAAACTCATCCAATTCTACAACAACAGGAAGCCATTCTAGTCAACAAACAACGACTCCTTCTGCAGATCATCTACTAAAAATTGTAAAAAAGGCCAAAATGCCGTTACCCAAAACGGCTGATGTAGAAGACTATGTAAGAGACTTGCTTGATCCTGCCGGAACTTCGAAAAGCACGACTTCCGAGACACAGCAAGAGCCGCCAGAAAAAAATTCGCCCAACTTCGCTATCAGCACAACTGCCGAAGGAGCCAATCCGTTGTCCTTTGAGCAAAAACCGATTGAGGCAGCTGCTGTTGTTAAAGTGGAAACAATTACGAAGGATGAATTGTCTGAATTACAAGGAAAGTTAAGAAAAGCGTTCTTTGAGGATTCTTATAAGGGAATTATTAAGCAGTTGATAATAATCATCGGGGTCACTGAGGAATGTGACTCGGCGCTACTTCTCCTCGAAAAACTCTTTAACAAACTCTCATCTGACCAAGGATTCCAGAAATACGTTATTAGTATCACTGAAGAGTTAAATGAAGCGTTGAAAATGGTCTTTGTTGAAAATTGTGAGGAGAAACTAAAATTACAGGAATTACCACGAGTCATTTGCAGCCAGAACCCATACTATAATATTCTCTTGAGCCTGGCTTTATCCTTGAAATTCTTAAAGATAGTCTCCGATACAATACCTGAAGAGCAAACGAGCTTCATTCCTTCAGCATTTCAACAAGAATTTATATCGAAGCAAGGAAATAAGCTCGTATTTACAATCTACAATCTTTCTGATAAAGAACTCCAGTCTGCTTGGAAAGAAACCTGTGCCTTCAGGATCTTGACCCTCCTCTCTGTGTACCCTACTTATTCCCGTTACGGCCTCCATGTAAAGTTATATAACAAAGGCTCGTTCTCTGAGTTCACAAAAGAGGAACATGACAAGCTGGACTTTATTTATGAGGGAATCAAATTCGTTCTGAATAATAGATACCTCTTTTCTGAAAATGTCATTGAGATGGAGTGTCGAAACCTTTTCTCGTTAATGGTGTGGAGCAGAACCTATGCTGAAAGGGTGATCCAAGAGGGTTTGATGATGATTTTGATTTCGTTGCAGGGAGCGCCGAAGATAAAGGTTATCCCACATATATTGGATATGCTGATCAGCGAACAGATACCAGTAGCTAATAGGATAGAAATTGCGTTGAAAGGGGCGTTTCTGAGGGGAGGTTCGATTCTGCTGATGGAAAAATCCAATACGTTAGCTTGTTTAGAGACATTGTTGAGAATATATCCAGAGAGCTTTAAAGCAAAATTTCATCAAATTCTCGAAGTCAAGAGAATCGATGCGGGTGATAAGAAACAGGAAGAAGAGAAAAAGGAATCATCTAATGAAACGCAAGAAGAGTTGCTTACAAAGATTTCATCCGAGAAATACATGATTACCTTTAAACAAGGAATAAGTAACAACAACAAAAAATCAATTGATATTCATTCACTTATCTTAATTAGGTCTTTTAAATCTAGAGGAAAGTGGAGAGAATATTGCAGAATATCTTTCAAAAAGCGTTTCTAATACGGCTAAAGCGATTATCTCTCAGTTAGTAGCTTCAATCGTCTCTCTGAATGAATCTATTTTCAATGATGATGGTAACAATCTCACACAAAACAAAGAAGCTTTAAAGAACCATATCTACATTCTTATGGGCTTTTTGTGTAAATATCCAGAGCTGAAGATGCTGACTGCTGGGATCACTGTGCAGACATCCACGTTCGATCTCCAGAGTCTATCAGTCACCAAACTGGCAACTCCTCAAGACATAAATTTCTTCGAATACATCTTCCACTTCGTGGATTGCTCAGAATTAATTCAGATCTTTTATAAAAATTCTACCTCATTTCCGATGCTCGATCCAAAAACAAAGCGTGAGGTAACAAGTGATGAATACTTCAGAGCTAGAATAATTGAAAGAGCGCTATACGGGCTTCAATTGTTGCCCATTACTGAGGAAAAACAATTTGAAGATTTTTACACTTCCACGATCAAATACGCCATAGAAGGCAGATGTTACTGGTCGCACTTCGAAGAAGCATTGCTGGAAAACACGATCTTAAGAGTTGAAAAGCTGATGTCCATGAGAATGGAGCAAGTCTCATTGATCCATCATAAGATGCAATGGGTAGTGCAACTGTATGTGAAGTTGCTTTCATTGAACGTTAGCGATGCTCTCATTCAGCTTAATCCAGTCGAGGCAGAATCCATCTTCCGGAGGAAAAAAGTTTCCGAAGGTCATCTAGACTATCTCACATTCTGTAAAGCAATCCAGCAATATACACGCGATTACGGACGCCTTGACGCTTACTCAAAACAAGCGAACCAACCTAATTGGGTCCTTCTTTCTGAATGCAATGAACTAAGAGAGAAAAACGGTTTTCACCTTCCAGCTGTAGACGTTAATCTCCTTCAAGAAGCTGCTAATAAATTAGATATTCATGCTATAAGAGAAGAGAAAATTGATGACCGCAAGGCAATTGTAGTCCGAGCAGTATTACAAGAAAAACCGCTAGACATCGAGTATCAATTGGACTTCATTGCCAGTCCCTACAATCATTGTGGAGAGGAAACGGACACTCCCAAGGTGCCCATTCGTTTTTCCCGAACCGTCAAAATCCAGAAAAAAGCTCGTCTAGAGTAATAAATCTGTTTTCAACCACCGTATGATAACATTTTATTCACTAAATTAGAGTGATAAAGGATGTTGTCTCGACAGGTACGGGATATGAGGTCCTTAAACCTAACCAGCCGATGGGTAAACTCTTATTGCTCGTTTCGTTAGATCATTTTTTTTCAATCAGTGATAGAAGGGAAAATAGAAACAGGACTTGTTGATTTTCTCAATTCTAAAGCCCATGATCTCATAGACGAAGAAGAAGCTGATTTATTCGATCTCTTTCAAAGAAATCAATTGACTGAGCAAAAGTTGCTTACTCCTTCGCGACATGATAACATACCAGACCTTAAGATTGAGATCAGGAAGTCGATTTCTCAGATAATCGAGAAGAAAGCCTTGATAAATATCAAAGAAACGTTGCAGAGCAAGTCCAAGCTTCCGGTCCTGCATTTTTATAAGCCTGATGTTGACTTGAATCTCTACATCAACAATCTCAAAACTAACTTGGAAAAAGTGCTTGCTCTTAAAACGGTCGGAGATCGATATGTGGGTATGCTCAGCAAATCGTACCAAGAAATTCGAAAGAAGGCCAGGGGTTTGTTTACAGAGCCGAATGTGAATGTTTACTTTACTCATCCTCAGGAAGTAAGGTCCGTGAATATCTTTGACAATATATCAGTGTGCCCTGTTACTGTACAGTCCAATGCAATCAAAAAGGATGCAGGAGGTCAAAAGGAAGTAGCAGAGTTGGATCATCGTAGAGAAGAAGATGAACTGATTATCTCAAAAAAATCTGATTTTGATGGATTTCCAAACGTATCTCCTAAAACAGAAAAGCGATACATTTATCTTGACCAAAGGATCAAAGGCAAAAGTCAGAGAACGATAACTAAATACATGTGGTACTTCCACGAAAATGCTTCGAATATCGATAAAATGAGAAGCCATCTTCATGTGGTCCCTCAAGAGTTCCTCGAAAAATGGATTTGCAGCCTCTTCATCCAGAACAATCTTCACATTTATGACGATCCAGCATTCTTCTTCTCAATATTTTTCTGTATCGCGGGTAATCCTCTCAATGAAATCAGAATATTGGATATCATCTTAAAGCTAATCTCAATGGATGCAAGCAACGAGAAAACCCTCACGGCTTTCAATGAGGTTTTGGGCACCAACTTGAATACTCAAGAATATGAGAAAAGCAGAGGATCTTTCCTTCGGTGGGCTGGCCAAATTTTCGAAAAATACTATAAGCTGACCATTGCAAAGAGAAATGGTCTCGAAATTGAACATTATGGAGATGTTGCTGAGAAAATTTATGCCGTGCTCGGCGTTCAGCCTTTCAAATCGAAGCTTCCCAATTATCTGATCAGCACGAAAACAGGCAGAGATAATTATTTGGAGAGATATTTGAGAATACTATCAAAGTCAGGTCACTTGGGACAGGAGATGGACGATTTCGTTAGGTTCTGCTTGGATCTAACTTACATAAACTTCGCATCGGACTATTTTGCTGGAAATCAACAGATGTGGGTTAAAATATTTGAATTGATTAAATTAATGGCTTGTATCGACCCTCGGTCTAGCGTAGCGAAAAAACTACTGTGGTCTATTGGTGACTGCCTTCAAAATGAGCAAATTTTCTTAAATTTCATCGCTTTAGTGCAACAACAAGAAGAAGACCCAATTTTCCAAAAAATCATTTCGAAGCTGTCGCCTGTGTTGCAGAAGCTCCATTCGTTAGCAAAAACACTCCCAGCGTATGACAAGCAGCTATTCGAGCAGTCAATGCCTGAGATCAGGGACATTCTATCTCTTAGACAAGCTCTAATCATAGTTAAGCTGTTATTCGATCGAATGACGAAGATGTCTGAGGAGATGCAGTATCTCAAGGAAAAGAACCTAATCGATGATAATATCGCCACTTATACCAAAATTCAACATATATTCTCGAGTATTCTCGAAAACAACAATCTGAAAAGACTATTTTCCCTCCTCGCCAATATTCTAACCGTCAGCGAGAAGATTAGAAGCGCGGACACTAAAATCACTTCTACTTTGAAAGACTCTTTGTCTGATGTTCTCGAGCTGACGTTAAGCGTGTACAGAGGAGTCCGCTTGCAGAAAGACATTGACGAGAAACTCGATCAGATTGAATTCAATTCGAGTATGGCACCACTTGTTCAAAAACCGCTCAACAGAGTAGCATCGAAATGTGAAGAAGATGAGCCTCTTCGGGAGAAGTCCACTGGTATCGGCAGTAATTTTGGTGAGATTGAAACTGATGAAGAGATCAAATACGAAGAGCTTTTCACGAAACTTTCGATAAAAGCAAAGACCTTGATGCAAGAAATCATTCCGGAAAGCTATGAGACAGAGACGTCATCTAAAGGCAGCTTTTTCGCGCAATTCCCGTGGTTGCTGAGTTTCGCTAAGAAAAGAGCAGCATTGTACAGGCAACTAGAAAATTTGCGTGTTAGTGTGCTCCCATCGGACTCAGGTTGATCATTACATTGAAGCGTTTGCTAAATTAATAAATTTGTTTAGTAGCTGTTGAACTGAGAAGGGATTTCATTCTTGAGGATAGCATAGAGTACATCGAGAATATATTAGAAACATACACTGAAAAACTCTCCATTATGACACTCAAAATTCAGTTTACCGGAGAACCAGGCTATGATGCAGGTTATTTGCTCGATCGAGTTTGTGATGACAATAAAATCCTATAGGTGGTCTCACTAATGAATGGATGACTTTACTATGCAAAAAATTATTCGACCCAAGCAACCGGCTTTTCAAGCTAACAAGCAATAAGTCGACAATTGCACCTGATCCGGAGTCTCAGGCGATATATAACTATGACTCCTATTTCAAAGCCGCTGGATTCTTGGTCGGCTATGTAAAAAATACCTCTTCATATTCTAGAAAAATAATGTACTAATTTCCCAAGACGATTTGTAAACAAAAGGCGATTCCTGTTAACTTCTCACATTCATTCCTCAAGCTAATCTTAAGTAAACGCTATCTCATCTGGTTCTCTCTCATATTAACCCTCCAAATGCAGATCGTAATATCGCAATCAACGATCTTAGCAGCATTGATGAAGAGCTCATGAGATCGCTTGACTGGCTACTAAAAAACCCTATCGATGGTGCTCTTGAGCAAGAATTTTCATACGAGCTGCCGGTGTTTGAAAACAAATACAAGATCAGCTTAGCAGAGCCCGAGGAGAACCTCGATGTCATTACAGATGCAAACAAAAAACAATATGTGAAGCGATTGAGTTACGCGAAGCTCGTGAAAGAAATCGAGCCACAAGTCCAAGCGTTTAAGAGCGCTTTTTATCGTTTCATTGACGAGGATTCTCTTCGAACGTTCCTGCCGAGTGAATTGGATAAACTGATAGCGGGAGAAGAAAAGATCAACTTTGAGGAAATGAAGGCCACAGCACTGTATAAAAAAGGATATGATAAACACTCGCAGCAGATATTGTGGTTCTGGGAGGTGGTTTCAAAATTCGATCAAGAAATGCTGTCGAATCTATGGCTCTTTGCTACTGGTAAGATATTTACACGAGCTTATGTGTGATGGTATCTATTTAGGAATGAGTCGAGTGGGCATAAATGGCTTTGAAAGTAAACCTTTGACGATTACGAAGTATCAAGGAGGAAATGACGTACTGCCGATCAGTCATACTTGGTAAGGATCGCTTTTTTGGTCTCTGATTAGTAATAATGATTGAATAGCTTCCATGAGATCGAATTACCAGAATATCAAACGAAGAAAGATCTGTCGGAGAAATTGATAATTGCGATATCTGAAGGAAATGTCGGCTTCGGATTTATTTAGTTAGGAACGGCTATCGATGAAGATCGAACTAAGGCTATATAGGGGATGGTTGAAAAAATCTTCTTATTGTATACATAGCTCTGTTGCAGATGCTATAAAAGCAGATAATAAACAATACAATTTCTGGCCATCTCGTATTAAAACATAAATACAAAAATTTGGAGTATTTGGAGGATCATATGATAGTTTCATCAATATATGCTTGAATATTACCAAAAAACATTTAAGCGGAGTTAATAATGAGGAAGGGGTGTATGCCTGTTGAAATTAAATCTGATGTGAAAGAATTGGACATTTTTTCAAGATAAAGATTGCTGTCCGAATAAATCCTAAAGCTTTCCCTGGTCTATTTGAATAAAATAATAGAAAACAAGTGTAGAAGAAAAGTGAGGCTGTTCGTGAATAGAAGAGTCTAAATTTAATCATTCAAAACGTACTGATTATATAAATTATTAGAGAGAAGATATAAGAAGGCTATCTTTTGAATCATTGATTGCTTGCTTGGTTAAGTAGAGGAGAGAATCTTAATTCAGGAACATATTTAAGGTCGCTTCCACAATACCATTAGGATACTATCGTAATACCCGTTGGAATTGTAGTGAATTATAAATAACGAAAAGTTTAAGAAGAAAGTCTCCATATACAATAATGCGAATTTTTAATGAGCTCTTAAACCGAAAAGCGATATTGATACATTGGAGAGCGGCGATCAACTGTTCGATGTAATGATTTTAATTAGTAGCAAGGAATGCAATGTTCAACTGAGTAATTTGCAACAAATGATAACGACTTATCATCCAAAAAATTTCCCTCGCATCTAGAACGAGATAACTTAACCCAGCAGAAATATAACTGTGGAAAAATTATTATTTCAGATCCCACTAGCGGAGAGATACAAATTTGACTGATCCGTTCTCCTTTACCAAACCAAGAACTCTGCTATCTGCTGAAAAAGTCGCATCTTCAATGTTATGTTCAAAGGAGAGGTCACAATTTTGTTTATTCGTGATTATATCGACGACACATATCCTTCTCTTATCCCATCCATGGATAAAAGCCATCTTCTCACAGTTCGGACTCAGAGCCCTCAAATACATGTCTCGCATGCCCATATTCTTAGGGAGCCAGCTCTCTAGTGCATTCATCACCTTTCCACTTGCGACATCAATGAAAAAGAATGTACACGGGTCATCTTTGACGTGACCCACAATAACTAAGCGTTTCCGACGAATTTCATTAGGAACTTTAGTGTCTAGATGCTTCATTATGGAAGCTATAGGAATCTTTTTGATAACTTTCATCGTCCGCAGGTCTCGTATCTTAATGAACGATCTCTGTGGACCGCCAGGAAAAGCAAAGAAATGAGGACTGTTCAATGACACTGCTCCGTCGTCATATTCGTTAATTCCTACACTGGGGAGAGAATATGGGGATCTAACTTCATTTAATTTGCAGCCTCGACCATGAATGTTGTGAATCAGGAATAAATTATCTGTAAAATGAAAGGACACATATTCCTCCAAATCATATAGGCGAGAGCGAGCCTTGAAAGAGAGCTCTTCTCCGATAACGACATCATACGATTGAAAAATTGTCCAACTTCCTTCAGGATCTAGAGATGCATGAATTCCCAGCGCTTTGAGGGTAAAAGCTGACTTGCCTGAGCGTTTTGCTTCCCCAAGGAACTTGATTCTAGCCTGCGTGAAAATAACTGAGGTCAATGAATATTGCTTTATGGTCGACGAAGTCGCCATGTCCACAACAATTAGTTTCATTTCTGTCTTTTTCACATTGAGATAAAACAGAAAGAGCAATTTTCCATCTTCGCTCAAGACAAAGCTATGAAAATCATCTCCGCGAGGCTGTGTTGGAATGAAAATCACAGCCTCCCGTTTTTCGATGTCGATGGCCTGGAGTTCGGAAATAATCCAAGGATCAGAGATACTTGTAGCATCTCTACTTGGTGCGTGTTTTAATAACACTAGATATTTCCATGTAGGATCCCATAATATCTTATCAGGGGTAAAAAAATGACTGGATTGTATTGAAATATCCTTCTGTTCAAAACTAAGATCTGAGTTGATTTTCCAAGTAGAAATTTTACTGCCCGAGACAGAGACAAATCGGTTTGATGGATATTGGAGTGTAGTGGTCAGAACATTTACTCGAAAACTTGCTTTTTTAAGAATTGCTTGCCTAACTATATCAACAAGGAGGATCAATGTTTCTCCTACCACTATTGCCTTCGAGTTACTATCTGTGAATGTAACTCCCTTTATCCTCGTTTTGCAATCCATGCAAGAGAAGTTGGTGTATTTCACATCAATTATATCAAGGTGATTGCTTTCGCAAAAGCTGATAACATAACTGGCATCTGGTGTAAAGGTAAATTCTAAGCTTCCAGGCAGTGAAATGCTATTAAACTCGAGTTTTTTCTTTTTTTCAGCTGCTGTAATGACAACAATTTTGCCTCTAGTGGTACCCAACGCAAGAAGACTCGAATATGAGCTCACTCTAATGGAAATTATTGAATCTGAAAAGAGATCGACTGACTCTAAAACTATGAATGAATCTCGGCTGATTGATTTGAGATTGCCATGAGATGTGGCAACAAGCAGGATCTTGTTATTTAGGAACGCCAGGGCTGTGATCGAATGGATATCATCGAGGTAGACGTGCTTTGGTTTATTGCGGAGAGCCAAGTCAAAGATTACAATGGTACCGTTGTCAGAGCCAACTAGCAAATTCTGTGTTTTGTCGTCGATTATCATCGAAGTCATGCTCCCGACTGGGTAGCCTCCTAGTCGACAGAGATCCCACATTTCTGGTTTCTTCATTGGCTGTGGCTTTGGTTGTGACTGGCCCATTCGACATTTTTATCATAGGATATTTTTAATCGAAAGAAGCTTTGAAGTTACCAGCGAAAGAAAATTCATATGATTAAACAAGAGACGTCGAGCAAGCAACGGCTATTCTAAAAGTTTGTAATTGGCATGCCATTCACTGTTTTATCTAGATTTTATGTGGAGAAAGAATCTACTATCCTTTGACAAACTTAATCAAGACCTTTCCTGTAAAATTACATTCAAATTATATATAATCATTTTGTACTCAGCATTATTTAGTTATTCTCTGGCTCATGCTAATTCTAAACAGAGAAAAATGTTTCAAATCCGATTTCTAAGAGTTAGATAAGGACGACTATTTCAGAACTAACCTCATTTTTTCATCAATGTTATTATTATTGCTCTTTTTAGCTGATATATAGATGAGATAACATGACAGTAAATTATATGAATTGAGTAATGCTAACAAAACTATATTTAATCATAATTGAGCACTTAACTCTCAGTGTCTCCCTCTCGAGCACGCTGCTTATTTACTGTGCGAGCAGCAATTTCTTTAGCACGTCCTGGCTGTCCTCTGTCCTCGTAACTTTCTTTAATATGCTCGTATTGTCTCTTCTTCTTAGGACTCCAAGCTTTTGTAGAGGGATTTTTCTTCTCCATTTCCTTTGCTTTTTCCTTCATGGGCTTGTCCCTTGATTTACTTTTGCTCTTCGATTGATGTCCTTTGCTCTTTGAACGCCCTCGACTTTTACTGGTATTGCCTTTTCTAGCCATCTCTTCTTCAAATTCTACGAAATTTGCTTTCTGGAGATATCCCTATGTATTTTCAATTCGAAAAAGATTATTAATAATTACTTCGAAAAGGAAGTGATAAATAAAAGATTTGGGAACTGATCCAAAAAAAGGAAGGAAGATTCGATCGGAGAACAAAGAGATCAATATGAAAAATTAACTGTCTTTGAACGCTTACACTTAAAAGTTTTTGAGAGCCTCCAAAAGAAGCCCATGTCGTACTTGTTTTTGAGAGTATTGGGTTAGATATGAGTCGATATAGAGTAATATATTCCATTGTGACTACCGGAGGAATTGTGTCTTTTTCTAATGAAAAATTACATTTTTTAGTATGTCTTCTTGTTTTATGCCTGCTGTATAGAATGTCGAATTTCGTAAAACATTCAGGAACTTTGAGGAGTTAAATTAAATTTATTAGTGGAATAAAACCTGCGCCTTCTTTTCGAAAGTAATTCGATGTCGAACATTTCACATAAAATTTGAGTATTCCTAAAGAATATTCATTCTATTTCGTTAAATTCATGAATTCAAAGTTAAGGGAGAGATAGTGATTGAAATGAAGCACATAAGACAGAGTAATTTGTGAAATAATTGGCCGCTTCTGGTAAGGAATTATGCGGGTGGAAAATAGTTTGACTAATCACTGGAGTTTGAAAATTTATTGAAGAGATTAACCACATTACATATGAAATAAATACCCTCAGTCGATGTTGGAAAAGAAAAGTTATGTTGAGACTTGTAATCGAAGTCTGAAATTATTTGGTCAGTCCTAGTGAGTGACTATGTACTTTAGACCGTTCTAAAGGTTGATACTCTTCATCGATGAGATCCTGGACATTTTTTAGTAATTGAAAAGAAAACTGTAGTTAAAATCTCTCTGAAATCCTTTTCAATATAATAGAGACCCTTTTCTTCAGACTATGTCTTTTAGCCTCTTAGCATTTGTACCACAAAAGCCTCGTGTTTAGATCAAATAGAATTTTGAGTTTCAATAACTGCGAATATTAAGCGGGTCAAATTTAGAAATTTTCTTATCTTTGGATTAGTTTTATTAAAAATCAGGAAGGTTATAGCTGCTGATTTTATTATCAAGGACAAATTTAGAATGCAGAAACGCCTTTGGACATTTATAGCAATACTCATAATCATAGCCTTGGCACTCGCGGAACCCAAAACTCTGTCCCGAAGCTACACTGTCAATGATCAAAGCCAAACCGACTCAATCTCAATGCGATCGCTCATTGAATCAGATTGTTATATCAAAATGGTTCTAAATGACTCTTCCAGCACTCAAATCCAAAATCCTCCACATCTGGTGGAACAGGATCTTCCAACCCTGAGTGATTACAGAGTCCTGAACTTTTCTTCATTAAGGGAGGGAGATTTTGTGATCGATTGTCTCAATGACTGGCACAATTGCCGACTGTACTATCTTAATTCCAATGTTAAAACGGAAGGAAAGCCTGCACTATACCTGAAAGAGAAGATTCAAGAAGGAACTCAAGGACAACCCGTCGATATGAAGAACCAATCGGATTCGTACTACGTTGAAAAGTTGTTTGAATCCAATAGTCATCTCATTTTCGTACTAAGACCTCGAGATCTCAATCTCCAATACACTGGCGTTGTGATTCAAAATATCCATGATGTACTTGATCGAAAAGTGCACAATTTCACAACAGTTTTCCCTCCGATTGAAAACATCATTTGTGACAGTTACAAAGTGTTCATTCAACTAAAAACCGAAAGTTCTTTTCTCTATATGCAAAGTTATACTCGTAAGCCTGAATACGACGACCCGAAAGCTCCTAGCACATTCGATCTCTCTAAATATAACATTTCTGGCCCAATCAGAGCGATTTTATCATCTTCAAGCATTTTTGAAGTATTAGTTGGAAATACTCTTTGGATTATCGATTTAAGAGCTGATAAAGTTCTGGGAGGCGCAATTCATAAGGACCTTTCTCCTTCCAACTCAAGTTGCAAGCTGAAGAGAGTCGCGGGAAACATGCTCGCAGCTTATTGCGAAGCAGACCGCGCAATTGTCTTCTTCGATATTAAAAATACTACTTCGCCATCGAGCGTGGATTCTTTAAAAATCAATATTTCAGATACCACAAGCACGTTCATCGGATTTAGATATATCTACACAACTACATCAGCCATAGATCAAAATCCTGCTTCATATAGACTCATCATTTATGACATTCTCTCTCCCAATAATTTCATCAGATACGACCAAAATCTGCCATTAAGAGCAGGCTATTCAAAAGCAACTATACTCTCGTCATTTTCGTCTAGTGATAATGAGACTTTCTTCTCTCTGGGCGGTAATTCTGACATTTCTCAGGTTTCGAGTACTCAGAAAGTCTCGATCATTATATCCCCTACCAAAGGCTTTGACCACGAGAAATATTTCCGATACAATGAAGTACGTCTGCCTGGCTGTTATCAATTCACTTACTCTATGATGTTGTCACCTTACTGTGATGCTAAATCGCAGGCTCAGAATTATACAATGAGCATTTTAATCTTTTACCCGATCTATCCGATTAAACCGCTTTCCTCTGAGAAAGTTCAGTCGTCTTCGAAGATATATCCAGGAGACTTATTTTCAGGACCGATTCTCAAACTCAAATTAGTGGAAGCATCATCCAACTACAATGCCACCTACCCAAAGAACCTTACTATTGACAGTGAGCTGTATCCACCAATGAAATTTGCGTTGCCTTTTATAGCTGTAACTCCCTATCAGAATAAGCTCTATGTCCTGAAGGGCTATGACGCCAAGACTCTGCAAGTTGAGGTAATTGATTTGGATTCGTCTATCTAAGGGCAGTCCTCAATTTTTAATATCAGCGAGAGCGATCTTGACCGTGTTAAAATTGCAAGCTGCCGCATTCTTCCATTAGAATGTGAATCTTCAAATATTAGTTTTGTGCTTGATTGTCAAAAAACGGCGACAACGGATACAAGAATGCTGAATGGATATTATTCGTTAAACTCGTCAGAGAAGGCCAAAAGCCGAGTGAAATTCGAGCACATTGTCCCAGAGCGCCCTTTGAAAAATCGACCAGGAGAAAACCTGTTTTTTGTTGAAGCTAACCCAAGCAGTCTAAGCACAGGTGACTCTACTTTTTTAAAGGGGATATTTTTGGACTTGGGTCAAGCTGGTGCCATAAAAAACAAAATCGATATTGAAGTGAACTACTCTTCGATTGTCACTGTCGACGGAGAGAAGTTTAGCACTACTGGTATCCTGAGTTACGATATCTGGCCTCAGAAACTCACGCAAGAAGCTCCTTATTCTCATGTTGCGGTTGCACTCACCAAAGATAATAAGCTTATCGTATCTTTTATGGGAGATTCGAAAATATCGTTTAGCAAAGCGTGGAACCTCGAAGATACCTTAATTTTCAAGGTTGATCAGACTACCACGTCATATCCATCTTTCACGAAGGTGAGATGGGCTGAAACAAATTGTAATCCATCGGCATCGAATCCATCAATGCAGTTTGTGTTGGAATCATCGAATTTCTATTCCTACGTCATCAAGATCATAATCGACTCCTCGGGAGTAAAGAGTCATAAACTAAGCATCGCTCATTCATACGCGTACTACCCTGGCTATCCGGCAATTGATTCAGCTTATGACTATTGTTCCAACGTATTTGTTGCGATAGCCAAAGCAAAAGGCACTTCGAAATGCGCTCTCCTGACATATCCAGGAAACAGCTTGAACGCATCAGTGTTTAGAATTGGGAATAATCCCTATGAAACTATTGAGGTTATATCAGTATCAGACGTCGAATGCCCGTCATCAAAGCACACCAATCAGGATTCAACTTTCTTTTATTTAACAGGAAGTACCTTAGATAACGCCACTGTAAGCTATATTTCAGAGCAGTCGTCATTGTATACAAGAACAGTGAGAAGTTACTACTCGCTACCTTCTCCGATCAAAGAGAATGGAGATATAGAGCTGAAGCTGGAGGCGTCTAATGGTGTTTTCTCAGCTGTAATAGCAGTGCGCTCCTCTTCTAAGGTTCCAGAAAAACCTTCGTCAACTTTTTGGATTTGGGCGAGTGTCTTATTGGCTTGTGTAGTTGTGATTGCGATATTGATCGTGGTGATAAGAAAAAGGACCCAAGAAAATGGAGGATACCACTCTGCTGGGGATTTGAACCATGCAGACATTCAAACGGAAATAACGCTGAAATCACTCCGTGCGAGTAAAGTGAAGCTTTCAGATTCGGATGAGGATGATGACAAGATAAAAATTAACTGAGTTCAGGCGATAAAAGGAAAATTGATGAGTTTATTGAATTGTGGTGAATAATTTACTGCTTTATCATTACCAATATTCTTAATCAAATTTCAAAAATAGCTACAGTTTTCCTTGTGTACGGTCATCTTCATTAATTTTGGATGGGAATATTTATAAATGTCAATGGTGATTCAGGGATAAAAAACAATTATTTCATCAAGATTGAGCTGAGATAACTTACTGAGCCGATTTATAGTAGAGTGGAGGGACGTTTGGCTACTATTCTCCTTTTTTCCCGAGTGGAATTCATCAAATAATTTCTGCTTTTGCTTTTTGGGCCTCAACAGCAACAAGAAATAATGATTAGCAGTCAAGTTACTGTTCTCCTGGTAAAATTAATATATTAGTATAAGTGACACTTTTATTCAGAAAGAGTCAAAAGTCATAGATTTTCTCAAATAATTACTTGAAAGAAGCGCTATCTAATTAAATCTTCAATCTCTTATAGGGTACTTCTGAAAGTTAAAACTGGAAATGTATACATATCTCATTCATTGGAGCAGATAGTTTAATTGACCCAATTTTCTAAGCAATCCGAATCACTAAGAAGGATCCGAATACTAAACTAATTTGTTTACACAGACGAATCTCTTGTCAACATGACGAAGAACAATGACTCTCATGAGCTGGAAGTTCAGCTGATTTACAATTTTGTGGAAGTTCTGTACATGACAACAATCAAATCCAAATCTGTCTTCATTGAAGGTCGCTCTGCTAGTGACGTTGATCTTAAATTAGTTGTCTCATGGATGCCTCTATTCCTCCCCTTGTGACATCTAGAAATGAAGAGCACAGATTAGATAATAAACCCTGAGAATAACAACGTGGGTTACCTTGGGCGTCTGTTTGTAATCAATAATTTCTTTATAAGCACTTTCTCCATTTTTCAATCTTCTTTCATATTCTTCTCGAACCTCTGGAAAATGATAGAGCAGGATTTCTTCATAAAGAACATCTAATGCAACAAAATTTAAAGGTATTCTTCAAATCTCAAAGTCAGAGATTTTCTCATCTTTTAATTGCTCTTTAGATAACTAATACTGTTCAAATTCAAATTCTTCAGCAGGAATAAGATTGCCAGTGAGCTAATATAATTGAGAGAGAATAAAGAATATTCATCTTCTAGATCCTTACCTCATCATTGGGATCGTGCAGGGGCTGAAGGTATGGATGCTTAAGGGCTTCTTCAGCAGTCAATCGTTTTTCAGGGTTGAAAGTCATTAATTTTTTCACCAAGTCCACAGCTGCAGGATCGGCTCCTGGGAAAAGGTTGTCAAATGACCCCCACTGTTGGTTTTTTTGATAGAAATGCTGCAATTTTTTTTGCTTTTTCTGGTCCTAAAGCTGCGACGATATCCTCTTCTGTCGGAGCTCCAAACACTTGAGCTATTAAATTCAGCTGATCCTGAGCTAAAAACAATATAAAATTATTTGTATTGTATCAATGACTTCAGTACTATCATCTCCAGGTAGCAACGGTACTCTTCTCAATAGTTCAGCAAGAATACAACCCGCTGACCACATGTCCGCTTTTGTGTGAAAGCAAAATTAACCCAGAAAATTATTGCATCTACCTTACTAGGGCGTCCACAAGGTCCACCGCAAAGGGCTTCTGGTGCTCTGTACCAGCGACGTTCATCGAATGTATAAATGTTTTTCGCAGAGTTAGTGCCTAGATATCTTGCGTTGAAAAATGCATTGATCTTTAAGTCACAATTGCGATTGATAAGTAGACTTCTAGAGGTCTAGTAACAAGCATAGGATTTGATCCTTGTGAAGAAGAAGTTTCATTAATGATTATGAGATCTTTTAAAAATTCCAACTGAATGAATGTACTTCAGCCCACATATGACCTGATATATAAAGATTTGTACGTGCTCATTGATGAGAGCTTGAGGCGACCGAATGATCGATCCGAGGTCTGTTTCCATACACTCTGAATACACAAATCTGAAAAGTTAGAAATGAGAAGTATCCTTTGAAAATGCAAATCTTACAACTTATCAAACTGCTCGTACGAGGGCACCACAATTCCCCGTGCACCTAGTTCAACGAACATCAGAATCATTGTGAGAAAACAGTAAATTTTGTAAGGCACTTGCTTCAATTAAGTCGTGTTTGTCTTCGAGTTCGAAGTTAGAACCATGAGCTAAAGATATTGAGCTCCTATTTCTTTTGTTTTTATATTTGAAGTAATCTCTCTTTGAGATCAATGGCATTTTTCGTTCTTCTTTTGCTTGATTTTCGATTGAATCATTGCTTGGATTGTCTTGATCTTTCTCTGTCAAGTCTCCAATCTTGGTCTCCTCTGGATATATCTGGTCTTTCGCGTTCATTCCTTCAGATTTGCAGCGTGAAAGCTATTTTTTTAATGAATTTTCGGAATTTCATGAGCATAATAAATCTGATTTAAATCAGATGAATAAGCTGGCGATCAGAAAATTTTCTGTGAGCCAAAGAGTTCGAGCTAAATCGGATGAATCACCTAGCGTTCAGAAGAATTAATTCCTCTTAACGAAATTAGGTGAAGAGGCTAGTGATCAGGAAATTAACGCTAAAAAGGCAACTAGTGCAGAAACATTATGAGTATGACTTGAGAAAATGATGTCACATTTACTTCTGTCACTTAGGTTTAGATATTTCGAGAAATGATCAACAATTTTTTTTGTTGTTCACATCCTTGGCTTTCGTTGTTATTATTGTTTCTCTGAATCAATTCTGAACTCGATTCGAATTTTTTCATATTTCCTCTGATGACTTAGCTGAAGCTTACTGCGGGCCTTTATCTGATAATTTTTCTTTGAATACATTTAAATACCAAGATGATCAATGGTGTCCACTGAGATAGAGTATATGCGACAGCGTATGCATTGATGAAATTTTGGATTCATCTCCAGGTTTTGTTCTCTAATTAATATTAGAAGCAATAATTACGTTTAAAATAAAAATAAGTAAGACCTGCTTAGCCAATGAAAAAAAAAAAATGGCTTTGCAGTGTTTGGCCAAACTATATCACGCCTAAACAGTAAGAAGATGAGACGTTTTACACGCTTGTTGAAGCACAAAAGACAAAATGCTCGCTCTTCTTACAATCTACTTTGCACAGCTTTTGAGATTTAGAGTTCCCAATTCCAGTTCTGAAAGCAGTGAATGGTTATTCACGGCGATTCATTTATCTCTCGAAAATTCGTTTTCTTCGTCCTCAGTATATTAGAATCGCTAAGATTCCAAAGGAATAAGTTGAGTCAGGCTAAATTTCTCTAATTGATCCAATAAAAACAAACTCATTTAAAAAACAACAGCGATAAAAACCCTCGAAATTCTGGCTCTAATGGCATTAAATGACATTCACTGGGCATTCCAAGGGCTGCTATTATACTCGTTCTCATTGCTAGGTAAACGTCTATCTGTTTATTAGGTTACCTAACGAAAAACAGCCCTTTCAGATTGTGGTTACACAAAAATCACATCTTCGCTTGATTGCCAATGCGATTCACTGCTCACAACAACTTGTTCTTTGCAAGCCTCGTCGGTATCAATACCCCAAAGTAATAATTCGACACTCTTACCAAAAAACTCACACACTCTTCTTAAAGTACAAGGCGCAACAGCCTATGGTCTCGGATTTTGGTTCCGCAACAGCAATCAAATACCTTCAGACGTTCCTTTCTTACTCGCCGCTATCACTGACAGCTCTCAGTATCTAATCTGGCTCTCAACTCAGCCTAAACTCTAGTCATTAGCATATACCAAGAAAATCAGCAATGGCTTCAAATATCAAATGTTTACTCAAGTTCGTCTAGCATCGGGCAGCATCAAGAATTCTATATTTATAGCTCTCAGACGCAGCTCAATTCTGATATGTCTCTCTCTGTTTATAAGACTCTTGAAGGAGTAAATCTCATGACACTTGGTCTGATTTAATTTCACTAAAAGAGCATGCTGACGCCTACGAACTGGGTATATGTATACGCTGAAGTTGACCTTGCGACGAACCACGCTTCATTTTTTCTCACTGATTTCTCGTCCATTGATAGCTACAGCATTCGGACGGTACAAACAACGTTCTTGGGCGGTCTAAGCACAGATACTACAATTATTCTCGGATCATGGACGCAAGGGCCATTTAATCCTGCCTGTGGAGATTTTAGAGACGTCACATTTGTTTGGGTGAGCCTGAAAGAGCATCCGTTGTCTCTTTACGCTTTCCTCTACGATAGTAATGTTTTCTTGCCTGATTTTCAGAAATCTGATAACAATTTCAGTCAATGAATTGGCGCATTATAAGTTCGATCAGGTTCCTGTAGGTACGACAATCGCGGACTATTCAGGATCCAATAATGTTATTCAAGGTAGCGCTTTATTTCCCAATGTGGTGCTTATCTTTTTGCTAGTTATCGATCCATCTGATGAATCAGCGCCCAGCTATCAAGCCGTATCTCATTGTGTGTTGAATTCCGTTTTGTTGATAAGATATATAGGGGCTAGAAACAAAAGGACTTTATTTTTCGGGAACTAATGCGCTGAATTTAAATATTGCCTATCGCCTTCCCACTGAGAATTATGAGGCCTCTGTCACTTATTCAATGTGGCTCAAACCTGAAAGCCAAATTTGCAATCCTGCTATAATTTTTCAGAGAACGGTTTCAGTAAATTTTCTACTGAATTGTTGATTACTGATGGAGTTTGACAATTCAGAGTGGTCCGACGATCCTTCTCACGTTCGACACTATCTACGAAACGATCTCGCTGCAGGTCGCCTCATCGACTTTTTATTCGGTTGCTCCTTTGATAAGTAAAAGAGACACGTTGTTATTATTATTCTCATCCATCACCTCATTTTTAACAGAGAATATTTGGAATTTTCTCATGATATCCATCAATAATTGGCAAGTCATGGTCCGCACGAATTCGAACCCCACTGAAACGACTCTCAGAGACTTGAGAACTCCATTCATCGAATGGTATTCTAAAGACTACTCCTCACCTCTTGCTTTTTCTGAGTTCATTGGAGATAAAACTTGCGGTTTCAAAGGCTACCTCCGCGAATTTCGCGTATTTGAAAAAAGCTCGTTTACTAACTTCGGTCAGTCAAATTCGTTTTCAAACTGCTACCCTTCTTGCGCTTATTTTATTGGCGATTACTCAAAGATGACCTGCTTGCAGGAGTCTCAATTAAACTGTCCTAGCACCACAATTCCATTCACAGAGACCAAAATGTGTTTAAGTAAATCTCTATAATTTCACTACTTAATTTTTTTTAGATTGTAATGCTGACTGTAAGACCTGCTTTGGCCTCTTGTCAACGCAATGTCTCTCTTGTAATTCAGGCAGAGAACTTCACGGCACCCAATGTGTCAAGGCTTGCTCTAAATATCAGTACAATAAGAACGGAGTTTGCGTCGCGAGGACTATCATAGCGCTTACTATCGAGCAGCAGTCAGTGAATTCAGCAAATTTTACTCTCACGTTTACTCCCCAGCTCTCGTCATATCTGAGCTCTACACTTGATAAATATTTAAAGGTGTATCTGAACGAGAGTCTTTATACGCATTGGACTCTAACTAATTCAACAGCGGACGGTTCTGCTTCAGAGAGTTATCTCCTCCAACTTGATTTCTCATGTATGAAGAGGTCAACCTGCGGCAGAAGGATCTTGTCGCGTGAGCTCCAAAGCGCAGATTCAAGCTATTCAATAATATTAGTAGATTTTAATCTCATAAACAATGATATTTGGTCTCAAATCATGATTAATAATATCACTACAATGGCGTTTAACGTGGATAATGTGATAATACTCGGCAATACAACAAATTCAACCGCTGCGAAGGCAGCAGCCAGTGAAACCAGAGTCCGAGCGATCGTCAAATTCATGAACGCCTGCGTAGGGATTTTATTCCTCAGCGGCGTTATCTTATTAATCCTTTCCAAAGGGAAGAACGTGACGCTCTATCACTATATGTCAATGGCTTCAATTCTCAACCTTTTCAAGTATTTCGACGTTGGATACCCAAGCGACTTGGCCTTATTTTACCAGCTGTTTGAGGGAGAGACCTTCGCTTACCCTAACCTCTTTCAGAGCTCTGCAAACCCTAGCAACGAGACTATTGCTCCATTGATCATAAGCAATAGCGAGATGATGTATTATTATGGGACTACTTACAATTTCTTCGCGAATTTTGGAAGCGCCTTGACGATTATAATAACTCCATTGCCTATCTGGATAGTATTGGTGATACTCTTGAAAAAGAATTGCTTTGGCACAAAGAAGGAGGCGGCCAAAAAGACCTTAATTGAAAAACTAGAAAATCTTCGCTATACATTTGAGTTCAATTGGTTTATTTCACTCATGATATCTTTCTCCGCGCGGTACACGTTTTCACTCATCCTCCAATGGAAGCAAAGAGGCTTTAATGAAGCGTACTCAGTACTCGCACTAACTTTCACTGCGCTCACGTTGCCAGCATACATCCTCCTGATTTTCGTGCAACTCCGTGCTTTCTGTGGTTCTGACGCATTATGGCTGAGAACTTCACGGCAGTTGAAAACGCTTACAGGAGAATACAAGCACACTCGAAGAGCACAAATCGTCCCTGTGATTCTAATCTTGAGGAATGTCCTCTTCGCGATGTTCGTTGCGATACCCAACGGAGACTCAAAGGCGCAGATAATCGGCGCGTTGATCGTCAATGCGTTCTATTCGTTTTATTGCTGCTGTACGAGCATCTATTGGAGGACTACACGAGGCCGATTTATTAAAATCATGGAGGTGGTGATAAATTTCATGTTTGTGTTTCCAATTGTTTTCCTTATCAATAAGTATAACCCGTATATCAACGCTAACCAAGAAATCGCGATCGAATGGCTCTTCCTTTCCTTGGTGTTTTTGATAGTAATCGTGCTAGGGATCGGGCATATGTGGGAGGCGACGAGACATATTTATAAATTGATTGCCAAAGCATGCCGGAATATCGAAGAAATCGAAGAAATCGAAAAATCGGAGCCGAAAGAGGTAGAATTGCAAAAGGATGAGGGAAAAGACCAGACGAGCCGCCGAGAGATGTATATCGATGACAGTGTAGGAGTGGAAGCTGGAGACGTCGAAATTTCCTTCGATGGGAGTGCTTCCACTGAGAGGAAATTGGAGCTAATTTCAAAAAGAAAAGCGAGACCTGTAGAAAGTGAAGACCAGGATGAAGATACCTTGAAGAGGAAATCTTATCAGGAGATCATTACGGTATCGTCCCCTATCAAAGAGATCGTTAAGGCGAATTCTTCGTTGAGTAGTGTTAATGATATCTCCGCTGATCAAGGGAATTCGCCGTTGATTCGATTAAAATCGATTACGAAGCAAAATTCTGCGGATTCACAAGAGAATGATAGTTCCCAGCAGGAAACTTCGTTGATAAATATCTCTGGAATGAACGACACATCGCCATCAATGCGATCATCGAGACTTATCAAAAGTTCTGCTGTTGAAAGTCAGCGAGATGCCCCTAATACAAAGAATGAATTTTCTAAGGGAAGTAATCTTCATAAGGATTTGGATGAAATGGAAGAAGAAAAATCGATTGATGTAGATCCAACTACCGTATGGAAACGAGATAGTCCTGAGCGCAGAGATACAGCGAACAGTGAAGAAATCGAATCGCCTTCGAAGCTGATCAAAAGACTTTTAAATAATCTGAAAAAATCTTCTGCCGAGGATGAGGAAAATCCTCCTCAGACCTCGAAAATCCGTCATACGAGGAATTATTCACAAAGCGAAAGGATGCAGACAGAGCTCACGACGCCTGGAATGTCGAGGAGAGGGTCTGATCTGTTTAAGAATATGAATGATCAGTCAGCAGCTATTGCTGACTTAGAAGAGGAGGAGGAACATGAAAGCAAAGAGTCAGAAGATCAAGAGGGAGAAAGCCCGGTAGAGCAGTTTCAAAGAATCGAGAACAGTCAGATTTCATTGAATGAAAGCTTTGGAGTTCCTGCACCTGATGATAAGCATCTGGAGGTACCTCAACAAGTAGCAACATTGAAGCAAGAAGCATTAAAGAATGAATCTTTGAACGCAAGTTTTGGCCCTGGAAACAATCAGAACAAGGAAGAGGAAAAGAAGGAGGAGAATAGCAATGAACACTGTGAGAAACAAGAGCCGGTTTTAATGCAGCTGAGAAGAGTCGAAGGAGAAGAGCCTGAAAATCAGTCGAATGAACCTGAAAAGGATAAAATCCCAGAATGGAAGACAAGGGGACGAAGATGGGATCAGCTGAAAATGAGATCAAACAAAGTTATCGATGAAGACAACGCTGATGATGATGAAAACAATTTTTCTAATATGTAGAGCTAAAATAACTCTAGCTACTCTGTCCTTTAAAACCATAAATGCACTGTTCAAACTTGTTTTCAAATTTGTTTAACAATCGTACTCTTATGAAGACTGACCTTCGAAAAAAAATAAAAATAAAAAGTAATTTTCCAAATCGCTGATATTAATTATCATTGTTGCTAACTATAAGCAAACTATTTCGCAGTTGGATGAATTAGTTAGTGTCTATGATAATATGAAATATAATGTCTATTTTACTTCTTTTTCTTGATAGCATATATAATAATTTCGTTAGAGCCATTAGACCCACGTAAATGTGCATCATAATTGTAAAATAAGCTTTGACCCTTTATTTTCAAAGATCTTTCATTTTTCACATTAATAAATACTTATTGGATTCGTTCTTTTGCCCACTAACAACATAACTCTTGTCAGGGTTTGCCATTTCTGGAGTAAAACTCTCAGTCACTTCCGATTGCATATTCGGACCTTCGGACCAACCGCTTTCGCTTTCCAAGTTTAAACTCTTCTTCTCGCACTGTTTCTTTCCAGAAAAGTATCTGCTTCCTCTTTTCCCAAACCTCCTCACGCATCTCAGCTTCCCTTCCACATATACCAACGCATTAAAGAACCCCATCAAATAAGCCAGAATAGTCAGTCCTTTGATCGCACTCTGATTAGCAGCTACACCAAATTGCACAAATGTCTGAACGAGAAACAATGGAAGCCAACACACAATGAGGACTCCTGGGTAGAGGATCAAAGTCAGCGATTCTTTAATGTTCTTCTTCAATTTAATGCTTTGGAGCTCGCGATATGCCCAGATGTACCAAATAATATTCAACACTATCGTTGAGATGCATGGAATGATGATATACAGCATCAGTGGCCAGTCAAGCTTATAAAGATAGACTCTGTCCACACAACTTTGAGTCTCTTCTGAATAATTGGGTTTTCCATGAAATATACTGCTGACAAACGAAATAAAGGGAAGTACCAAAGCGAATAGCGTGTAGTATTTGAGGTTGTGGGAGAGAGTCTCAGTTTTCTTGGTTTTGAGGATCGAGTAAAACGCGTGTCCGAAGCAAGCCTTCCAGATCATCAATGAAAAGTAAATGAAATTGAAAATTAAGCGCATGGTCAAGCAGTAGGTGTTGCTTCCAGGTGTATGCAAGAGGACGCTGAGTTTGCTTGAGAAGAAGATAGCGTCCATGAGGTTTGATGCGAAAATCATTTTTGCGAGAGCGCATCTCCAGAATTTTTTGTAGGTAGTGAATAGAACTACGAGAAGAGTAGAGCAAAATGAGAGAGCCGCGGGAATTATAAAATCTGATTCTGGAGAGATATAAGGGAAATCCTGGTATTGGCCTTCGCTGGGAACGTTAGCCGTATCCATAAGAGACAGAAGAAATTATTTAATAATTTTAATGAGTACTACTTTGCTTGAAGTAGAACTCACATAATTTCAGTCAAATAGGTGTGCTAAGGGTGTTTTTGAGCGGAGGCTTGAGTTATTTTTATAATACGTCGAGCCGAGCGGATGCTGCCTTCAGATGTCTTAGGGGAGTTTTTTGGCAAGAATCCTCGTCAAGGCTTAAATGTGTGAATATTCCACTGTTTCTAACCTGGAAATCTCTCTCTCATGGATTTTATGATTCTGAACCTTTCTGCCAGTCAAAATGTTTGTGAAGTTGTTAGAAACAGCTACACAGACTTCTTTCACACAGTTCGCTATAAAATATTAAACATTTCATACAATGTCGGAATGAATTGACTACTATAGAATTTTAATATCATCCACCGGATGTTCTCTCTCTCTTCATGATAACCATTCTAAGCTAGTCTTAAAGTGGAGTGATAACTTAAAGTGGTTATTCTACTACTTGTCTACTAGGACTCTTGCTATAATCCGAGAGTTTCTAGCATTCTATAAGTAATAGCTGGGACGTTAAAATCTTGAAAATTCAAATTTGTAACCGAGTTTGAACCATTCTTTTAGTATTCTAAAGGGTAATTATTTCTCAACGCTGACTATTTTTACATAAGGCTTCTTTTTTGGCTCTTTTGTGAGAAATATTTCTCTATAGTCATCCATTAACTAATAGAATCTTCACAGTGCTGAACTTACGATGAAGAAATTTCACATAAACCCCTGAGAATGACCTTTGAACTGCTTTATATTATCATTTTACTTCCGGAACACAATTTTTGTCTCCGATCAAAAAAAAAAAACGCGTGACCGTACTGACTTCTCTGAAATTACATTCGCGGAGAAGGACTCAAAATTCAATTTCCAAAAACACAATTGCTGTCCACCCACGCATCATTCACGGAGTCCCTACTATGAACTACCTCAACTATATGCTAAAACTTCCAATGAACCATTTAAATTCCATGCGCAACTGTGCTTATCACAATTTAATATCGCTTAAACTGTAAAAGCAGTTTAAACTTCGAAGCAAATATAAAATTAAAGCACTTAAACAATTTTATAAAGCAAACCTTTAACTTATCAAGTATACGAATAAATGAACCACATCTCCAATGAAAATTTCAGCGACAAGGAGAGCGAAAGCTCCGTTAAAAAGAAAAAAAGACCGTATCGCTACAAAACTTCGATTGCTTCAGTTAAGAAAGTAGCGACTCTGACGCCTGAAGAACAAGAGAAGCTCGAATTAGTTCGATTACAATCAAAACGCATACGTTACCTCAATCCAATGAAATTCTATGTTACTGCAGACGTAAATACACTACACCTATGACTGCTTACCTGACCCTACCAATTTAGGGCCATACTTTTCCAACCGTCTCCGATGAAAGCTACGATCCGGTTTATTTGAATAATCTCTCAAATAAAGTGCATAAAATAGCTCACAATCCGCTGCGAGGAGACCTGATATACTATCTGACACCCAGATTTGACGCGGCTGACATTATCTCATGGTATTCTGATCCTTTCAAGCAGTTTGCATTATAATACTACAGGCAATACATAATCGATAAATTAAAAAACGATGGGGATAAGGACTGTTATGTATTGGCTCAGAAATTTGAGAGGTTTATTCAACAAAGAGAGGTAAAATTGATTCATTTGAAGCGATGAACCAGCTCATTTGTTATTTCCAACAGGGCGTAATGAATATCCGTGATCCAGACCTCGTCCAAGTGTTTGGGGCTTTAAAGAATGAATGTCTAAGCGACACAATACCACAAATCGCTGAAATAAGAGTACATAAAGGGAATATTTCGAAATACATTGCCTTGTCGAGATATATCATCAACAAGCCAATGCAAAAATTGCTTGGCATCAACCCAGATTTGGACCCAATAATCGGACTTTATTCAGGAGTGAGATTTCCTCAGCTCTTGTGTCCGAGCGATTCGATGAAATATCTGCAAAATTATTATGAACTATTTGCGCGAGCATTTTCTGAGAAATTAAGAAGTGCTCACAAAGAAGTTGATTTATTTACTACGACTTGGAAAATCGAAGGCCGACAGGTATTTTGAATGTTTTTCTATTGGTTGTTACCTCTTCTTGTTTCGGATATAGCCTTTAGAAATGAAAGTTTCAGCTCGTATGACTAAGTACGATGGAGACGTTAGTTGGTTTTATTCCTTTTATGTCCTAAATGCGCCAGAACAAACAACTGCCGATTCAAGCCCGAAGGACGACTACCAAGCTGATCAGGTAGGTGGGTTTTAGAAAGAGTTGGGCAATACCTAATTTTACATAGATCATGATGATAGAGACCGAGACCATCCAAAAAAAAAGGCAAATAGCTTTGGATTATATTGGAAGGTTCGTGCAACCGAGCAAAAAGGAGGTCCCGACAGCTCCTGAAAACAGAATCTGTCGCATCAGGGAATTGAAAACTTCTGAAGTATGACAGGGAGGTTTCGTTTGATGAGGATTAGGTTGGTTTCGAATTGCTGAGAGTTCGGATTAATTATTGGAAAAAGGAGTGTTGGATGAATTTTTGTATAATTTGTAAATTAGTATGTTTTTCGTTGAGGCACTTTGCGGGGGACCTTCTCAGGAAGAAGGCATAAATTCATATTCATTGAGGCAATCTTTGCGTCAATTGGAGCGAAAACCATCTCATACGTATAATAAACAATATTTTCAGTATTGTCATGTTATTAATATATTGATATTCCTACTAACAAATGAAGTTTCAGCAAAATCTTACTTCTTGAGATCATGACGGTAAAGGGAATCCATAGTTCGATTATGATTCTCTGGTTAGATGCTTCACATTCAAAAAAATTAAATAAATATGTCCGTTTTAATTAATTCGATAAAACTGCGACAGAGAAACTAATTATCCATAATGAGAAATATTTTTGTTTTAAGATAGTCATTATCTCAGATAAACAATATTACACATGACGGAATGGACTTAGAGTCTGATCAATGACCGCTTTGATTTAGCAATACAGCGATTATGAATTCAAAAACAGGCACAAGAGGTATTTTTGTTAATATGTGTGCTCAAAAACATTGGAGAAAGAGAGAGAGTGAGAAAAAAAAATTTCATTTAGACGCCACCTCATTTAATATTATCAAACACGTTGGACTTGGTTGCTAAAAGATCCGATGAACTCAAAAAAATATATGCAAGCTATTCCTGTAAGCAACAACATATTTCTCAAGATTTGAAGTGTATTTCATTTCAATCTCTGACTAATGACCCCTAATTTTCATGCTAATCATAATTCCGTTTACAAAAGCCGGGAGTTCAAAGTTCGATATAACTTTTCGGTGGAAACAGAAGATATCAGCGATGCAAGGCCAGATAAGTAACTTCATTGAATACAAAACTTAAATAATCAGGAAAATACCGAATTCCACTATATATAACCTAAATGTGAAGTTTGCAGACATAGCGATTGCAATTTCGACACTTGCTTATAAGGATTTTAAGTCAATAATACATCTACAACGCAGCCATCAGCTATCCAGAGTAAACTCGATCAGATTGTGGTTTTTGCACTTCTTTATTCAACTTTCTCTAGCAAAACAGCACTCATATGTGATTACCTCCTCAATCTCTGAACATTATTCCTCTATACCTGATGCTGCAATACTGAAAGAATCAAACCGGAAATTCTAAGTATAAAGCTTCGATGAGAAAAGATTCTAAAATGTTCTAGATCAGAAAACAGTGATTCGTGATTCAATAACCAGTTATTTCATTAAAAAGGTATTATCTATTATATAAATTTTAAATCGAACTGGTTCTGCTTCAAGAAGCCAGTCAGCCAAACCAAAACAAGTAATTGAAGGCATCTAGTGGATCGCACAAACGAAAAGAGTTCTCTTGTGCCCCTCAAATGGAGAGTTCAAGGCGTCTTCAAGAGCTTCCTTCTGGTTTCTAAGTTTGTTCACTCTTTGGAAATCACATCAGATGGCATGTGCATTTCCAAGTCGACTGTCATATGTTCAGCCCCAGATATTGCAGCCATTAGCTCATTCATATGAATTCATATGAGTTATTGAGCTGGCTTACGATGCAAATAAACTGAAATGGTTTTATGGTGCCAACATCATTAGAATTTCGCTCATACTGGCTGAGGTTGAGTCCTCTACACCACAGGGAGCTATTCCTTAAAATTGCACCTGCGGGTGTGCAATTAAGGAATCAAGACTTTAAAAAGTGGCTTGAGAATATTTTCGATATATAATCTTTTAATTAATTTAGTTGCTGAGAAAAGTTTTGTCGGTTCTGCGGGTGAGAACCTCACCAACAATTTACTTTAGTTATAAATAGAAAGCGTACAATAAGAGTTGCTTTCTCGGACCGTATATTTCAGTAAGCATAGAGCAATAAGTAATCCGATTGCTGGTTTCGACACCATTGTTTAGCTCAGGTTCCAAACCGCCTCGCAATCAATAGCGCAAAAGCTACCTCAAATATAGTATTTGTTCAGGCCTCAGGTCATTTTGATGATTCAATCAACTTCCACGGCCTGTTTATACATAGAGCAAGTGATGGCTTGAGCCATTTTCATTCATCATTAAAACTGTCAACTCCTTTCACTTATCTCTTTAACGATTGCCTAGCTTTGCGCATAGCTTCGAATAGCGCCATATTATCTCAACAATAACCCTCATTATGCACAAAGGTACGCTATGCTTCGAAATTATGAAATACGGTATCTTGACAGAATATTCGGTCTTATCCTAACAAGCGATACAAGCGAAGCTTATGTCATCAGAGTTCAGTCGCCAAGAACGGAGGTCACCAAAATTTTTTACTATGACTCTGCTAATAGGCCCTAAGCCAACTACCTATCTCTAAGCAAAAACTTTCCCTTTATATTAAATTTCGATCAATCAAGCATAATCCAAGACTCCTAATGCATTTTCTCAATAACTTCTCTCCGTATCAAGCAATCAGATGTATGGAAAGTATATCCCGAGCTAACAAGATTGGCGACTTTCTAAGGCCTCTTACAGATATTCCTTTCATGCTATCTTACGATTTGCAACAACTGAGAGTGAGAGTTAAAATAGGATATCTAATTCTGATGATAAAATCGATTAAAATTAAGATTCGTGATTTGATTATAAATTTCAGAACGCTTCTTATTCTGTTAGAAGCGCAGAACAGTTCCATAGATTAGTCAAAGAATAATGTGTTTCAAAATTTCGCGGGATTTTTAATGATAAGTATTCAACGTGATCTCATTATGTAAATTTATAATCAAATAAACATTTGACCTTTGAAAAACTCCGTCACAGTGAGTTTTATTAAAGTAATTTACGCCGGAGAAAAAATTATGACATCAGAAACACATCCTTTCAAAACCGGAATCAACCTTCCTGATTTCTCCTCCCCAAAGCTCTCGACCTTTGACCTCCAAACCAAGGCGATGTCTAACGATGTGTCAAAGCTATGCGAAATGAAGAGAGACCTATTCAGCGAGAGTATAATTGGGTCGAGTGTAGCTGACACCATGCTTGACTTCGATCGAGAAACCTTTGAAAATGCGATGAATTTCGTGAAACGAGTCGGCCTGAAGAATCTGAAGCCAATAAAGCCGGCAGAAGAGGAGGCTGGTGATGATTTTCTGATACCAGGCAAAACGCAAAAGTCCTCATATAATTTATCCTTTACTTCGAGAAAGCATAAGCTTTCTCTTCCGCAAGCCACGTATCAAGGCCAAGAAAAGATGGATATTGAAGAAGCGAACTAAGCTATCAATGGGTTCGTTGATAAAGTATTAATACTCCAAGCAATTACTTAAGGATTCAGCAGTAATTTAAATAAAATTGGGTGACCTGTCTGCTGAGTCCGAATTCACCTCTTAATCATATAAATCTCGAGAAGCCTTGTTTCCCCTGAGCAACTAAAGATTGGAATGATTTGTTTTGGATTGCAGGTTTGAGTCCAGGGTTGTTTGCCTGCAGTTTCCAGATGATAGTGCTCTGTATTAAGGGAATAATAAGTTAAGAAGGCTTCTTTGATTTTGGTAATTTTTCATTTTTGATAATTGATTTATTTTTAATAAAATGACGTATAATTTTACTTTGCTAAGCAGGTGATAAACCAAAAACAATTCTTTTCCACATATGAGAATAGATTAGGGTCCTTTATTCGCTTTCAGAGAAATCAAGGTAAGTGTCTGGTTGTAATGAATATATTTACGTTAATTTGGTGTAACACGAGATACTTTATTGCACCGATGAATATGCATTTTTTTTTTAGGCCGATTGCTCCCGGAGATTGCTTGGAGACTGAAAGCCAATGAATAATTCATCTATGTAATTACAATGGATTCACATAATCTCATTTAACTTGATGTAAAGATATTTTACTGTAAATATAATTCATTCTAAGTAAGTTGCCACGTCTACTATTTCACAGTTGGTAGCTTGTGAACTTACATGACTACTGCCGCAATTATTATTCAGCTTTTTCCCATCTCTAGGTCTGTGAATTGACTGTTATCTCCGTAAAAGCACAGTTTTTGGAATTCATTAACCGATAAGGACATACTAGAAATTACAAAAGCATGTATTGGAGACTCAATCCTTGAAGTCATAAAGCTGGCTGTTCTCCTGACCGTAGAGTAGATATATACTACCGACATCACAAAAGAATGAGTTTATTTTGTGAGCACACTGATTAAATTGTGAACTGCATTATCGACTCACATTTTATACGATCAAGATATCGAATTGCGATGTAGATATAGTAAAGATCTACACTATCAAAAAAAAATTAGGTTTAGCCGTCTCCATCATCTCTCCACCCCATCATTCATCGTTCACTGGCTTTCATTAGCCTTGGAAGCCTCAACAGAAATTTCGGCATTCACGTTCTTGTTACGATAATCTTCAATTGCTTTCTTTATGGCATCTTCTGCAAGCATACTGCAATGTAATTTAATTGGAGGGAGCTTCAAATACGAAGCAATATCTATAGCACGGTAAGTTTAGTCCATTTTCCATAATTGATAATAATACCAGTGTTTTTTATATTGAGGGCTTCATCCAAGCTCATTCCTTTGACTAATTCAGTCATATAAGCACTGCTGGCAATTGCGGATCCACACCCGTATGTCTAATAATGATTTTCAACTTTGATCAGGTAAAAGAAACTCGTTACCTTAAAGACTGCGCTATCAATGGTTTTTCCGTCTTTCGATACTTTTATCTGAAGTTTCATAACATCTCCACAAGCAGGAGCACCGACGAGGCCTTTAGTTTTTATGATGTTATGGCATCAAGATACGAAAAGCATTCGTGTTACCTGTTCCTACGTTTTTATCTTTCTTATCATAGCTTCCAACGTTACGAGGCCTCTCAAAATACTCTATAACGTTGTCATGGTAGGCTGCAAGAGATTTATTGATGAGGGATTTGGCAATTGAAGTTTTTTTGAACAGACCAATCATTTTATCCGAGTTTTGGATTCTTGTTTAATTATTTCTCTCCAATTAGGATTTTAAAGGGCTTTATATTGCAAACAATATCAGTGATTCAAAGGCCTTGAAGCAGTGATTCCTTGGAGAAATTGAGAAAGTGTGATTCATCTCAATTTTAAGTTAGTAGTGTGCTGCAGGTTGCCTTAGCCTCGTTATTTGGGTGGCTACAAAATGGATACCAAATTAAATTCTAAAAATAAGGAGATTGCTTAGATTGTGAAAAATTTGTTTATTGGAAAGCTAGTTTGTGGTTGCGTTGATTAATCAATAATTAAGTGAATAAAAATTAGTTTATTAAAGAGTTACTAAATAGTAATTTTATACTATTACAGTATATTACAATACGACAGGATATGTATTATCTGGTTAGATTGTGAACATATGATTATTGAGGTAAATAATAAACAGGAGGACGTGTTGTTCATTAGTGATCTATATTGTAAGTTTTCTCTTAATTGTATTGGTTTTCTCATTTGAAATTAGTTTACAGAAGTGAAATTACTTAACGGCTGGTATTTGTAAGTATTTTACAATCATGTAAAAGGATTTGATCAAATTGACTTATAATTTATTATTTTCAAAATTAAATTCCAAAAAAAAAACATATTGAAATTTTACCAGCTATGAATTGCCAGGTAAAGGGAATAAAAAGAGAGAGAGAAATAATTCGAAAATGGAAAGAGTGTACCGCGTATTTCGGAAACCAAGGAAGTTTGAGTTCTGTAGTTGAGTATAAGCTCTTTTACGTCTAATCTTCTCTGTTAAATTGTATTGGTGAGTGCTAGGCAAGTATGGGGCAAAGTTAAATGATTTTACACGTATGTATGTACAATTTCCTGAAAAATTAGATACGAAAACAGCAAGTTTTCAAAAATAAGTCACTTGAAACAATAAAATAAGTTATAAAGAGAGTCATAATCTCTCAACGATCCTCATTCAAAAATAAAAAAGCAAGTGTTCAATCTCGTGGACCCTTTATCTACAAGATCTTTATGGATGTTTCTCTTAATTTAAATCTGGTATTGCTTCTTTAAGGTGTATAAACGGTTTATCAACCAATCAGCACTTCACGAGTACAGGCCTATTCGCTTGCAGTGGAAATACCAGTACCTCACGTATCCATAGCATCCATTCTGGAAATGAAAAATGAAATTTTCTATCTATAAATTTAGAGATTGGCATGCCACTACACCATGCTTAAGATCAACGTATAAATTTGTCATACTCATTTTTAAATTTTCAAAGAAAAAGAGATATCAAATTTTAGCTCTTAATTTTGAACCAAATAACTGTCATATCTTTGTCAAGCTTCATCTACCAGCTCACCTGTCAAATCGATCGCCTTGTATGAAACCCCTTCGTTTTGTAACTCAACCAACCAGAAATGATTTTTCTTATTTTGGAAGTAATCAAACACTCCCGTAGAATTATCCAGCTCTCTGCTCAGACACGCAACTCCCCAGCACTTAATGGCAAAGTTCGATATAACTCTTCTTTCTGTAATTTCCCGTCGTAGTATATTCTGATCTCATAGACAGTAAAAGGCAATAACTCGCTTATGTAAACTGAATGTACGTTGCGAAGGCCGATCCATTCAACCCCTTTGAGAGAAGTGACCTGTGTAGGCACGCAGTAATCTTCAGTAAAGTTTCCTGTTTCAGCGCTGCCGCCAGCTTTATTGTAGCATATCGTCGATTTTGAATGCTTGATGTTTGTCTGGAAATTAATGAATACAGCCTCAGAAATATTTTCTGGCAATGTAGCGTAAACGTGGCAGGGTGGACCGACCGGACAGGCTTCAGACAGAGTTAACTTTCGGGAAAAACTCATGCTGAAGCCTTCCAACATATTCATTTCAAGCTGACACACCCTGTCAAAGAGAATTGGTCCTGAAACCATCGCTACAGCAGCAGCGAGTAATAGACCAGTCATAAGAGATTTCGATTGGTTTAGACGTCTGTAAGAAATGGCAAAAAACGTTGAAAAAATTGCAATTGCCAGCGTGAAGTAGAATTCAAGCGAAAGAATTCTAAAGCCGTAAAGAATCGCGAGATAGTACGTCACCACGGTCAGTGCCAGCAAGTACGATATTCTGCTTAAAATATAGAAGAACCCAAGCTTTTTGATGCTAGAGTTCTGTTGGGATTTTAACGATGCGACTTTTTCAGCTGATTGGATCGTTATGTTTCCAAGAATGTTGAAAATAAGCGCTACAAGAGAGTGCAAATGCTTCTCCGTATGTAAGATATTTCGCAATATGGAAGGAAAGGTATGAAAGAGACATTTCTTGAAATGAGTTTGTGCGAATTTTTTTACTTTGAGTTTTATTTAAAAAAACGGTTGCTGATTTATACTCAATTTAGGTTGTCTCATCTCTCATGCAATTGATACGAAACTACCGTCATTAAGGTAATTACTGATCGGATTAGATTAGGTCGGAGGGTTAAAGCCTTGGAAGAACACGTTTGATTGAATCCTCAAGCGATACCGTGATTCACAAGGTGTGGATTTGATCGAGTCTTACTTGTAGTGAGATATTCTGAAGATGTTAAGATAAGAAACAAGTATAGGCTTTGATGGCTAAAGGAAGGTGAATTTCTTGTTGTTCCACTTCCTTTTATAGTTAAGACACGAAGTTGAAATCAATTCAATTTTCTAAGAATTTTTGAATTTCTGTTTTTGAGCATGAAAATGATTCATATCCCGCATATTGAAGACTTCCTCTCCTCCGTGACAAGAGAATCAAATCTCGATCTTACTTACGTGGTGTTTAACTCCAAAAGATATATTGTTTCTCTAATTTTGACACACAGCTGAAAATTAAAGAAGCCGATGGTTATTTTAACCTATCTATCATACCTAGTTCTATCCTATTGAGCATCCTACGTTTCAAATTGTTTGAAAGTTTCTAATTTATATATAAGGGTCGCTTGAAGAAAATGGCAAATGACGAAGAGAGTTAAAATTATTTGCTACAAATAATGAAAGCTCTATTCTGGGATCCTCTGAAATTCCAAATAATAACGTTCTTTGGTTTCAAGAAGGAAGAATTTCAAATTGAGTTCGGTTTATTGAAGAAATGTAGGCAAACCTTTCTATTTTGAGATCCTATCCACTTCTTGATAGATGAAGCGTGTTTATGCTCGTATTTTGTGAAAGCTGGTTGGAAAATTGCTCGATGCGTCAGAGCATGGTAGTGCAAACCCCCCCCCCCCAAGGGAGGGGGTCAGCTACTTAAATTGGCCGTGATTGATTCTCAATTAAATTTATTTCAAATCACTTCCGTCAAATATGATTCATTTGAAAAAGTTTTCCCACGTATTGAGAACAGCCTCTTCATATGAAAGCGGAATCATGTCTTTCTTTGATCTCAAGCTTGCTCGCATCATCCAGTTTGACTCCAAAACTCTCTTTTTGGAAACTCCTAAATCAAAAGAGGAAAAGTATATTCTGCTCAAGCATTCCAAACCTGAGCTGTATCAAATGAAGGCGTTTAGTTTCAGCTCCTCTCCAAAAAACGAGGCAGACCCATCCATTCTTTTTGAATCATCTGAGCAATTGCTCAACAAAGGTGAGTCTTTAAGAGAAGAAGGAAAACCTAAAGAAGCATATGACCATTTTAAACAAGCCTTGGAAATAAGAAGAAGGATATTCCCGAGTGGTCACTTCGGTCTTTTTATGCCTTTATTTCAGGTGGGACATATCTTAGTGGAACTTGGAAAACCACAAGAGGCTTTGGATCCTTTGCAAGAAGCTCTTACGTGCTACAAACTTTTGCAAAATAAAGAAAATGTCATAACTTATGCATCATTATTAACGATGATAGGAAATGCACTTTTTCAACTCAAGCGAACACAAGAATCATTCGATCATTATGACCAAGCCATTCTTGCTCTGAGAAAAGGAGGATCCGACCCCAGAGAGGAACCCCTCATAAACAGAATGTTGGAAAATACATTGACCTCAATAGGCAGAGTTTGCAGGGAGCTTGAGAGATATTCACAAGCAATTGATTACTTTGAACAAGCTTATGAAATAAGTTTAAAGGTGCATGGAGAAGAGAGCCTTAAAATCGCGGAATGTTTAGCTGACATTGGACAGGCTCTATTTTACCAAAAAAGAGACTCCGAGACGGTCGACTATTTTAAACGAGCTCTCGCAATACGCTCAAAACATTATCCTTTAGATCATCCGTCTTGTCAAAAACTTTTACAGCTTATCTTCCTTGGTTTGAACTCTCTAGGCGAAGTTGAAGAAGCCAAGAAGTACGCAAAGGATCTGAAAAGAGCTCTATGAGATTTGATTTGTTGTTTGCCATTTTAGGAATTCTTGTAATAAAATTGTTACATTTTTCTAGAGTTTGAGGATCATGGATAATACCTCATTGCGAAATACATGAATAAATGAAATAAGTTTCCTTTGGCATTCTCAAAGTCTGAGTAAAAGATGTACGCAATCGTTTTGCATTTATTACAGAAAAAGCTTAATCGAGTTAGCTGATATAATCTCAAATGAGCCGAATGCAACAAAGGCAATTTTTGAGATGAGAGCTCGTCATTCGAGTGAACAAGAAAAATTTGTAATGGGAGGAGAGTTGTTGCCAAAAGAGAAGAGAATATCTCGATATGATAAAGGATCACTGGATTTCTTATTAGAGCTGAATTTATCAGTTACCATCAATCAGCAAATCTCTGATAAAATTTATCGAATATCGATATTATCTATCCAGATATGAACCATCTCCAAAATTTTTCCCGCTCGTTCAGAACGATCTCTTCTCATGACAGCCGAACCACACCTCTCATTAATCTCAACCTCGCTCGCATGCAATTCACCTTCAATAACGTATCTCTAAAAACTTCCAAATCAAGAAAGAAAAAATATCTGCTTCCGCAAAGCGCCAGCTTTGATCTCTATCAAACCATGAAATCCAACATCAGCCCGACTCTCAATCCCGAAGACGCCAATGTCAACGAATCCAATCTCGCTGCTCAATTGCAAAAAAAGGGTCAGTCCTTACGAGAACAAGGCAAACTAAAAGAAGCGGCTGATTATTTTAAGCAAGCTCTCGAAATAAGAAGAAGGTTATACCAGGGAAATCACCCACAACTCCAAGAATCTTTAAATGACCTAGGCAACGCCTTGTTGAGCCTTAGACAACCTCAAGAAGCCTTAGATCTACTTGAGGAAGCTCTTGATATGAGTAGAAGTCTCTCTGAGGTACCCAGTGCCGATGAAGCAATCCTACTAGACAACATAGGGACGGCTCTACAACAATTAGGACGATTACAAGAAGCATTTGATTATCACAATCAAGGCCTCGCTCTTCTTAAAATAGTCTATCATAATGACCATCATTACGTCGCGCAATCGTTGCTTAACGTTGGATACGTATTACATCGACTTGGGAGGTCTCAAGAAGGGTTAGAATATCTAATGGAGTCTCTGAAAATGAATAAGAGACTATCTCAAGACGATGATCCTCTGCAAGGAATCATCATGAACGTAATTGGATATGTTTTGCAGGGTCAAGAGAAACATCAAGACGCCTATGACTATTTCCAGCAAGCTTTAGAACTAAATAAAAGGATATACCCAGAGGATCACCCTCAGATCGCGATATCTTTGAATAATGTAGGCAATACCTTATATCTTCTTGGAAGAGTGCAAGAAGGGTATCTCGTGCTCCAGCAAGCTCTTGCAATGCTCCAAAAGGTGTTTCCGGGTGATCATCCCAATACCGCCTCTATCATGAGCTCAATAGGTGTTATTTCCGTCAAACTTGGAGAATTGGAGGAAGCTTATGAATACTTCCTTCAATCGTATGGGATGAGTCTGAGGTTGTATCCAAATGATAGTCCTGAAATTGCAGAATGCTTGAACAAGCTTGGTCTAAATTTATATTCCCTTAGCAGAGTCTCAGAAGCCCGAGATTGCCTCGAGCAAGCGCTTGAAATAAATGCGAAATATTACCCTATGGATCATCATAAGAACCAACAACTATTAAGGTATCTGGCTGGAATATTAGAGCAACTTGGAGAAGTTGATGAGGCGAAGAAATGTCGGGAGAAATTAATATAATTCTTTGAACTAGTGAGAGGTTTATGACTATTGCCTACTTATAACTACGATAATTGATTTTTTGTGGTAACGAAC
>ENA-UOTX01000137-UOTX01000137.1-compost-metagenome-genome-assembly--contig:-NODE-137-length-80167-cov-14.509801_pt1 | contig 80167 bp, 50 predicted proteins | sample MGYA00238143_ERZ746982 | MGnify/ENA primary metagenome ERZ746982 (study PRJEB28758, sample SAMN06268862) | compost metagenome | isolation source: single cell | place: USA: California, Emeryville, Joint... | reverse complement strand
TCCTTTTTCGCGGGTGCATTGCTACTATATTTCAAATACTTTTCTTAAATGTAACTAGTTTCTAAGAATACTTTTTAAGAATCTTTTTAGACTTTCCTTCTGCTTTAGATATTTTTGCCCCCATCGGATTAGTGCTTTTACTTGATTTTATTTAAACGATTAAAAAGAGAGAGAGAAATCAAAACATATGCAAATTACCTCAAATAACTGACTCAAATCAAAAAGGCAATAGAACTAAACCGAGGCATTTTGCGAGATAAAGAAATTAATCATTTGAGAAAGCAAAAAACTGGGCAGAATTATTTTGAGCATTCGAATTAATAAAGTATCAAACTTGGGAAAAGATTCTCACTCCGACAGAGATTGCGAGAAATAAGATAGCGTACATAGAACTAGTTTGCTCGCCAAAACATTTATATTCTACATTTCAATTTATCACCTGCTGACGAATTTGCAAATTAATCAGTTGCGTGGAAATATTCATCTGCTTGAAGAATCGACAATGAAGCCATCCATTCGAACAGATACTGTATGGAAACTAACTCCAAAGTCACTCCAATGAATTAGTAGTCCAACCCAGGTCTCAAGATTGTTTCTTTAGGACAATACAATGTTCTCTGAAAAATGCTCCCTTCACTTCATGCAACATAGGAGATATTACTTGTATTTCTTTAAGCCAATTGTAGAAAATTGCTCTCTGTCGATAATAAGCCAGCACTAATTGCTTTTAAATTTCATTCGACTGAATATTTAAAAACAACAAGTTTAAATCTGAGATGAACGCACTCCAATCGCTTGGCTGGATAGCCCTCATACTATTCCAACTTCACCAAACGTTAGGTTGCCAACTTGACCCGATGGTTGGCTCAGGGATAAATGCCCAAGTAATTCTCAAATCGTTCAATTGCCCATTTTCACTCAAAACTTTTAATATTAGAATTTTCTATTTAAGACGTCACCTATTGATGAGTTCCCTCGAATCGCTCTGCAAGTGTCAGACAATCTCGTATATATTATCTTTGAATCTGTATGATTCTCATTTTTTCTTTTGAAAAACAAAGACTTGCTCAATCAGTGATTACTTAAACAGTTACTACGTGCGGTTCATTGATATCCCCGAAGGAAAGCTCTACAATTCTGAGCTGAATACGACTAATGCAACTACTCTGATAACCATACTTACAGAGATCGATAGACTCAATCACAATGACGTATTTTTCATAAAAGCCAATGTATACGATGCAACCAATGCATCGAACCTTGAAAAAAGCGTCAAGAAGCTGCTACCTTCCCTACATACTGTTAAGGTTGTCGCTCAAAAAGATGTTGCAAACTTTATCACCAATGGAACCAGTCAGCAATTTCTACAACAGTCAAAAAAAGTGATTCTCCTTACAGCTGCCTTAGAGGATTTTGAACAACTGTCTTACTTTAAATCTCCAGAAAGTTTTGGAGATGATATAAATTACGAACCGGATAGTAAGATACTTGGAGATTCCAAACTTTTGAACCTTAGTGGCTTTTATGATGACAGAGGGACTTGTAGATATTTTAATTATACCCTCGAAGGTGGCATTGGGTTCGTATATGGATTGAACCAAGACATCGATTTCGTTAAGCTCCACGAAGCCTATGCATGTGGTATCAGCGTGATTTTTTCAGATCGGCAATTGCAATCGGATTTTCTAAAACAGGGCTTCCTATTCTTTATTTTGCAGACAGCATTGAATGAGGTATCCGAAGGGTGCTTTTATCTTACACTATACAAAGAGGCAGTCGATAAATACAGTAAAAATACGAAATTTTATGAGCGTTGCCTTACAAAAGAATATTAGGTCAGCTACTCTTAAATTTCAGCCCTTCTTGTCAGCTAAATACTACAAAGATTCCTGTTCTCTGCAGGAACAACACTACAGGTGAACTCTATGCGGGAGATCAAATCAGTGACATGATGGAATACACAGAAGGTAGCCAATGTAAGAATGGGACATTGGCTTCACCCCAAGACTCACAGGAAGTTATTTCAGCCGCTGTGCTCCTTGATACAATAGCTCCGGATGGGCTTTGGATATCGCTGAAGGTCAATGGTACAAGCCAAGGAGCTCCTAATTGGAGCTATTATCAGCCAACTGAAAAACCAGATCAAACAAAATTCCTGATTGCAATTGTGGGAATCACAATAGCTGGCGTTGTAGCAGTTGTGCTATTGTTAATAATTGTGAAAAAGTTGAGACCTAAAAAAAGTCTCTACAATGAATTCGATTCCACGAAGAATCCTTCGTGGAATGCTCATCAATCGAATCCAGAAGTCGCCAATGACCCACGAACTTCAACACAGGAGCAGGCTCAGCAGAAGTTCCAGCAACAAACTTCAGAACAAGCTTCAAGCAAGCATAATCAGAAAAAACTCTCAAAAAATCTTGTTCTCACTATCAAAGGTGGTGATGTGGAGAACACAGGTGGACTGAGGTTCGAGGATGTTGGTCCAACGATTATCGAACATGATAATTTGATTACCAATCTTGATAATCATAGTCCTAAGAGCGTCCATGACGCCGCTAGCGTCAAATCAACCCCCAAAAATGTCGATTTCAACGTCGAATTTTCTATGATTGAACAAGATTCGAAAATAAAAACAGATCGTTATGTCGACAATAAACTACAGAATGATGATGATTAGATTTGAATAAATGTTGGTTATTGAGACTGAATCTGATTAGGAAATATGGTCTAGTAGTGGCTATACTTATCTATCTGTGTCTTTAGTTTTCGATATTGTGAGAATAACCTCCGTAAAAAATAATGTCTCTAGCAAAATATTATGGTGACTTGATCTGAAACGCAAGTAGATATTTCGAGAAGATAACAAATGTCTCATCCAATACAAAGAGAGACAAGAGGAAAAGAAGATGCATTAGTTTTGATTTTCAACTAATTAAGGTGATTTTTTTTTACTGCCCAGGCGAAGAGGGTTGAAACAAGAGATGTTAGTTTTTTTGAGATACTTGTTTACCTCTCTTGAGTTGTAATACTTAACAAGCCCTAGGTTAAGGATGGATTATGAAACGTTCCTTTAAGAGTTTGATTTTAAGGAGGTTTGTTCATTTTTGTTAAAAAATAACTATGCAACTAAATTTGAAATACTTTGAAAATATCTAGTTGCTTTCCCCTTTCAAAATTCTATTCACGCTGTTAATGAGTATATTTGTCCTAGGGATTGTGTCTCTGGTCTTTTGTAAAATCTATGTTGGAAAGAATGTCAATTTTCGCCAAGAACTGTTAGATTTACTGTTTCGTAAACGCTCTTTGAAGTGGTAGTGAGGATCAAGCAGCCCTTTTCAAGATCAAGCTTTGCTTCCATATTCAAGACTCTTATCAAATTAACAATCCAGACTTCGGCTTCTTCAAGTTGGACATCGAGAAACTCAGCCACAAATCTATCAGTGCAAATAATAATTAAGCCAAAAGAAATGAAAATTAATTATTTTACTTCAGGTCAACTTTTCTGTACACTTTGCAATAAGTTTCAAAGAACAACGTTTGGGCGTTGCTAACAATCTGATCAACTTTTTTTCCCAGGAAATAGTCGCTTTCTAACTCTTTTCTGACCTTCTTGAGCGAAGCTGCAGCCTTCTGGAAGTCAAAGTCGAGAAGAACTTCTTTAATAAAATTAGTTAGGCCCTCTTGATATGTGGCAGATATCGTTGGTAGGTAGCTCGCAATTTCGTTCAAGTTATATGAGTTCTTGGCTTTAGGATTATTCTTTAATAAAAGCAGAGCTGATATTAAGTATCTAATCACATGAGGAGCTCCAACTGGGATAGCACTGAAGAGTCTATCATAGAAATACTGTTAAGAAATCTTCCTAAAAAAAGTGTGATAATAGTACTTCTCGCTTGAAAATAGCTCAACAAGTTGTTCATAGTCGTTTTCTGTGCTCTTGGGATGTAAAAACGCAAACAAGGCGGTGTGCAACAATTGGACTCTGACGGCGAGAACCTGCATCGTGCTTCCTGGGAACTAATAAGTAGTTGATTAATTTTCAGGGATAATGATTATAGTACTTTCGGATCTTCAACTTTTGATTTTAGTGACTTGACTGTTTCATTAACATCAGAATAGTTGTCCAATACAAGATCAGCAGCCTATCAGATTGAACATGGTGTTATCAAAGCTGAGAAAACCAGTTGTTCATTACAAGTTTTCCCCAGAGAGCATCCATCAAGTAAACATCATATTCAATGAGGTTCACGAGACAATTTAGAATTTTTTGGGTAACTATCCAAGGTAAATAAGAAAAATCATCATCATCATTTTGCTTCACCTTCGTATTGACCAATGTCAAAGTTCAATCTCGCGAAGCGCAAAGCAGCATACAAAACTTCTTTTTTGAGGGCACTTGGTTCAAACATATTTTGAATTGCAGCCTTTTGGAACTTTTCTTGTTCAAGGGTCTTGTATTTTTCAGCATCTTCAAGGATTGGCTTAACAAATTCTTCGGAAATTGTGTAGAATTTATCAAGGTTCTTTGAGATGGACTCTTTAGCTGCGTTGGCATCTGCAAAATAATCATTAGCCGACAGAAAAGGGGCTTATTAACCTTTGACAAGTCTTTCAATTTGATCTTTGGCTGCTCCTTCTTTTGGAAGTTTCTCAACTTCTTCCACAAAGAGATCGTAACTCTTTGTTTTGCTCAGTACAGCAATTTTTTCGTTATGGATTGCTGGCTTTGGGAAATAGTTCGACTGTTCGAAGTGTTCGATGATAAGAAGAGCCAGATGTGGGTCAACAAAATGCAGGATCTTTTGTGTATTAGCGAAAGGATTGAAAGACTCCATGTTCTCTAATTTAGATTTTGGAAATATATTTAATCAAGAGCAAAAAAGGGGAAATTTGTATCTAAAGATCTCATGAAGCTGCTAACATCAAAGTAATGCTAATGGCCTATTGAAGTTGTGCTGTATTACGAGACCAAATAAGTCACACAGCCTACCTCTTTGGAAGAAAATCATTTAAAAAAATATAAATCGTTCTTTCTCAAAATCCAATTTAGAGACAGACACATTTTTTCTGTTTCATTTCAGTATTAGTCTGTGTTTTCTAATACTCATACTAGAGATCTACTCATATACATTTTTCTTATTTTTCCAGGGGAGACATAAGGAAGAATACACTTTCATAGAAGTTAGTCTTGGCAAAGATAAGTGCTCAATATTCTCTCATAATTGATAGTCTGGGTGAACATCCCTTTGCCCACAGCAAAACAAGATGAATAACTTAAAGCTGTATTTGAGCAAATCAGCGAGCCTTTTCTTAATGGCTGAAGATAATTTTAAAGATCTTGTCTGATTTTGGCAACCAGTTGAGAATTCATCCAATTTCCAAACATAACACGTAAAAAATTTGTACTTTAATTAAGAGAAAATTTTCTACAGCGGCTGCTGGTCCTAATTTATAGATGCTAAGAAATAATTAAATTCTCGTCTCTCAAAATCTCACCGAAAACCAGGATGAAAGACAAAATCATGATGTGACATGGATTTTCTCACCTTTTCTTTTCATACCAAAGAGTATCATGCTTGTTGAACTGATAAATAAAGCTTCAAGAAAACAATGATCTCCTCCTAAAAAATTATTTTGGGGTACGGGTTGTAACTGAAAAAGACCGACGAAAGATTGATCTATACTATCTAACAGCCAGAAACTGCGGATTGTCACGTAATATAATGAACTTGGTTACCAAAAAAAAAATAAAAAGCAAATTAAGTCTCTTACAGAAAATTTTATTTTGCGGTCCAGATGACTCATGCCAATCATAATATAGACACTCCTTCTTCAGAGGAATACTTATTAGGAACCAGAAAAAACTTATACTCGAAAGCTAGCTTAGCCTGTATGAAAAGCTAAAGGAATCTGAACTAGATTCTGAACTCTATACTCGTTGAAACATCTGAACACAATCCGTTGCTTTCCAGCAATTTAATGAGCCAGCTATTCGTGTCCTCCTAAGTATTTACACGCTTTAGTGATACAGGCCATAGGTATTGTCAGTTTTATCGAGTTTCAACATAAGCCTTGATAATTAACGAATCACTCACTATCTCTGCTAAATTTAACTAATGATTAAAGACCCTGAATCAACTAAATTATGCCGGGTCAAGAGAGGATTTTAGTATACAATTGGCGTGCCGCCAGATGTTAAAAGGGCGGTTCTGCACACTTAGCGACAAAATAGAAATAAATTTAAGACTTCCTACAACCTATTACTTTAAGAAAGTTTGAATATCGATGGAAATATAAATTCTCTGGAGAATTTTCTTTTTGAAAACTAACAGAACCTATGAGGTTCTTAGGAGAAACTACCTTTTGGATTAGTGTGAAAACCCTCATGAGAGATTTTAAATTGTTGGTAAAAACATTTGGGTTTATTCTTCACCCGCCAATCCTTATCGTGCGTTGCATTCATAAGGTGTATTTCAAGATTACCAAAAAGAAGCTAACTGCTCTTAAATGCCTCCAATTTGAAGAATAACCTACTACCTAGGATTGCATTTAGATGTAGTAAAAAAGACTCTCTGGGTTGCTTCTGACGAAGCTTAGAGATATCGTATTGAGAGGTGAATTAAATTTAAATTAGGGTCCAAATTCAATCTTAAAGATTTTTGTAAATAATCAAAAATTGCTAAAAGAAGCAAAGCGATTCGAGTTTTTTGAATCTACTTTTCTGTGATTTAATGGCCTCAGCAAGCTTCAAAGACAGCCTCAATTTCCTTTATGACAGCTATGAAACGAACCCATTCAAAAAAAGTTCTCTGAATCAGGCTCCTGGGTTCTCTGATGTTACATTCGATCAATGGAACCTCATTAACCCAGCAAGCACGATGAAGCTGAGCTCAAATAGGAAAGTTAAGACGGAAAAGCCAGTACTGTCAGGCAAAAGCACCAGAGATTCGACGCATAAAGTTCCGAATAAGGAAGAGCTTCTTCAATGGTAAATTTTAATTGCTTGTTTGTTCGAGAGAGCTAACAACTCTTTAGGCTTAGAAACACCAAAATGAGTGACCGATACAGACTATTTTATATAGAAGACTCTTGCTTGGTGATTTTGCTACTTTTCATGTTCAGGAAATGGATGCAAAAAGGAGACATAACTTTCGCTATTGATAGCACCGATAGAAAGTAAACCTTTCATCTTCGACTCAGAAGCTAACTCTAAGCTATATATAGTGTTTCCATTACCCGCAATTTTTTCGATTTTGAAGAAATCCAGAAATGGCTTCACTTACGACCGAGATCAAAATCAGACATCTCACCATTAGACACTAAGAAATTTCAGGCGGAAGAGGTTCCTAAATCTCCTTTGACTCTTAATAAAATTGCTTTTTGTGTTTAGGAATTGGTCACTAGTCTCCGAGTCTGTGACGGAGAAGAATTCTATGACACATTGGTTTTCCAAGAGAAATTTTTGGAAAACATCGAACGTATCATAGAGATTTTCGAATTGATCTCTGATGGCTCAGCCTTTGCTACTGCACCAAAGTACGAATTCCTCGAAGATTAGAGAATCATTCTTCTTCTTATCTCATTTAGGCCCTACTGGTGTACACTAACGGGAGAATATACTTGTGATTGCCCTGATTGGTTCAATCCGTGCAGCTTTCAGACCATTGGCACGTGGATAACAAGTAATTTTGAAAAAGCGATCTGGATCAGGTATTTTGTCACTTTAAAAAAGAATTTTCTTGAATTTAACTAATTTAATCAAAGGTACTTTGAAGAGAATAAACCCGCCGGCAACAAGCAGCTTGTAACCGTAGATTCAAGGATAAATCTCGAGTACAAGCAAAAACTCGTGAGCTACTGGAAGCAACTTAAAAATGAGAACAAGATTGCCGTAATTTCTCCTTCACTGAATTTGAAAGCATGATCTTCTTTTCAATCTTCAGGTTTTTTCATCGGCTCCTGAGCTACTTGTCAGTTTGAAGGGTTTTGAACTTCCTAAATTCGAAGACTTAACCGAAGAGAAATTGAGTGACGAAAAATATCGACTTGGATTATTTTACGCTTGCTTCAAAAATCCTCATGAGAATGTCCACTATACTCAAGAGAATGTTACTACAAAGATAAAAACCGAATTTCAAGACAAAAATCCAGAGAAATTCATTGAAAATCTTCTTGAAACGAGTTTGGAGAATTTTGGTATTATTTCCTTTTGTGTGAAACTCAATTTTGACCGTCATCTCAAAAACAGGCAAAATAACTAATGTGTTGAGCCGAATGATCTCACAAAAAATAAGATCTGGGTTGTCAGATCAATATGCTAGAGAACTCTCGAATGAAGATGATAAGACCCAAGCTCTCAAAGCGAAGAAGAAGAAAAGCAAAAAGAACAAAGCGAAAAAGAAGCAAGAATCTTTGAAAGCAGAAACAAATTTGAACTCAGAAGTGCCAAACACCGAAATTTCTTCTTTAAACACACAAAACGGAGAGGATACCAAAAGAACTACAATAGTTGAAGAAGAGAAAAAACAAGAGCAAATTAAAATTGTTAGCAATTCTACTCTTCAGCCTTCAAATCAAACACAAGACATTATTGATCACAACACAAAAATAAATCATGAAGAAGAGATTGGAAGCGTATGTTTTTCTTTAGCTCAAAAACTTATTGCTGATGCTATAAAGATGGCTGACGATAGCGTAAATGATAAAGATCTTTCGGACAAGCCATCTATCACATCAGCTTCGGTCGGAACTCAAGTTGCCAGCAAGAAGAATCCAAAGAAGAAAAAGAAAGGAAAAAAGAACATTTCCCAGAACCAAGCTGAAACTGACGTTAGCAACAACTCAAGCACGAAACCAGAGAACAAGGATAACTTGACTTCGGAGGAAATTGTGAGCACTCCAACCAACGAGAACGATCAAAATAACGAAGAAGTCGAAGTAGACGAAGATCTAGAGCTGCTGAAATTGGAAAATAAGAAATTAGATAAAAATCGAAAGAAGAAACAAAGAAAAAGACTTAATAAATCGAAAGAAACAGGCAAACCTGACTCTGAAGAAAGGAGCAAACAGAATGAGAATACTCATTTGAGGTCTACGAGTCCCAGAACACAGACATCAAGAGATTCAATGGCAGAAAACTCCTCTCAAGAAAATAATAATGTTGTCAATACTTTATGGGAAATGACGACTGCTGACAATATGTCAATGAAAACTAGTTCCCAGCACGAGGTCAATTCGGATGAAAGTGAAAGAGTAAATTGGGACAAATTGAGTTGCTCGACTCCAAGTCCTACCCCCAGCGACATGAGCAATGACGAGAACAACCAGGGGAAACTGACTTCAGAAGTCATAAATGACCTTGCAATAAGGTTAAAACGAACTTTGGAAGGGCTTGAGAAGCACAAAGATCCGATTTCAGGCAATAAGAATCTTCTTGAATCGAAAAGGAGAAGAACGAGAACACCCAACTTCCAAAATGATGATAGCGAGACCACACAGAAAAAAACACTCAGCAAGTTCCATCACAGTACAACTACTCAGAGTCATTCAAACGAAAGGACACAACAACACTCCCACCTCGAAAGTCAATACAAAAGCAACTCGAGAGATGAGTCAAAGTTTCAACCTCAAACCCCAAGCCAGATGGAAGATGGCTTTATTGAGGTGAAACCTAACAAAAAGAAAAATCAAAAAGCAGCCCCTACAGAATATTCTATGTATGAAAGCAGACGTGGTGGTCATACAGAAGCGCCTTATAATCACAAGTCGAGAAAAACTGGATGTGAAAATCACCTAAAAGAGCAAAAAACCTATCGACAAGCACCTGTAAAGACAGTTGTAAGCACATCAGTGAAAGAGTCTGAAACGAAAAACGAGGTTCAGAAAACCAATAAAGTTATCGAAGCGCCTCAAGCTAAGCACTCCGCTCCCTTGACATGGAGTACATCTGAAACTATCCATAAGACTTTTTCTGATAACTCAATCAAAATTTCTCCTAACGAGAAAGTATGTCATCTCGAAAAATCATCAGAAAGTTTCAATTCTGAAAATATGGCTCATGATGGCAGCATGCAATCAGTTTCGCAAAGTATTACTCGAGCAAACTCGGGCTTCAATGGTGAAGATTCACAGCGCCTCGAAACCATCGCTAGAACTCCATCTAATGACTCTACAACAAAAACGAAAAAGCCTCTAAAACTGAATCCAAAAACAACCCCTTTGTCTCTAAAGACAGTCGAACTTGACATTGAAGGTTTGAGTCAAGCAAGTCTCTACAATTTTGTCGGCAAAATGTTCGAAGCAAAACTCCAAGAAGATATTATTGAATATGTGTCAAATATCACTCAAGAATCAAATAATATGATGGTCTACCGTATTGTTGCTTTTGAACGTCTCAAGTTCATAGTCACCAATTCTTTTCCAAGTACTTAATTTTACCCTCTCCAACACTGAGTCTTACATGTTATTTCTAAAAAGGTCTTCCAATTACAGCAAAGTTGTATGGATCCTGTGCGACGGGTCTTGCTCTTAACACCAGTGACATTGATATCGCCATTACTGGTCTTGGTGTTACAGAACGAATTGAAGTCATCGCTTTTCTACAAATGGTCAAAGCTCGATTGGAGCAATTTGGCTGGATCAAGTCAATCAATCCCATTTTGACAGCCACAATGCCTGTTTTAAAATTTGTAACCTTTTTTTGTATGTTACAAATCATTCTAATCATGCCCTTTCAAGGAAATCGATCCTTCTGTCGATTTTACAAACATTACCACAGGAGAAGAGCAAGTAGATGAAGTTTTAGGAAATATCATCGAGCAATTCAAGAATTTCAAAGATGAACTTAGCTTAACTGAAGACCAAATGGAAAACTCAATTACCATTAACGTTGACTTGACTGTCGAGTATACAGATGCTACTGAAGAAATTTCACATTTGGGACAGCTATCCACACAATTTGTGGAGACCGTTACTGCCTCTTACAGCTCTCTCTATACTGTAGCCATGATACTCAAGAGCTTCCTTCATGAGCGAGGGTACCTTATGTACCAAGGTAATTCAATTGCCTCCTGGAGATTCTGATTTCTAATCTTGCTCAACAGGCGGTCTCAGCTCTTATAGCCTTATTGTGCTCCTAACTGCCTACTTTAAACAGTTCTCAGATGCAGGATTCTCAAAAGCTCTTTTGGGAATTTTAGATTTCTTCGGAAAGAAATTCGATCCCCATATGGTTGGAATCAACATCAACTTGGATCTGTAAATCATAAATTTCCCTTCCCTTTTTTTGACAATGATCTATTATTTCAAGGCCATTCTATCAGCTTCCAATCTTAGATGAAAAGACCTCCTTGGTGATGCTTGACATGATTAATTTCGGAAAGAATATTGGTCATAACAGCTACAAATTTAACCAAATCCAAAAAGAACTCAGCAAGATGCACGATTATTTGGATGAATTTAGAGTAGAACTGACTAAAGTGCTTGGACGTGTTTCTTGGGTCTCACTGAAAACCTTGGATGATTTGAAAAGAAGGAAAGATCCGGAGCTGAGCAAATACTTCGGAATCAATTTAATTGAAGAAATTATTCACAACTCGGATCTTGCGTCCCCCAAAAGCTCTGTTTGTTGAATGAAAGCACGATCTAGGTTCGCTTCAAACGTGAATTAGCTCGCTGCTGCCCACAGATGATCTTTTCAAAATTAAAAATTTCTCTCTCTCACAAAAAAAAAAACTGCAGAAAAATGAAATAATTGAATGTTTATAACAAGTTAAAAATCAATACTCTACAAGATGAAGAAGAAAAGAAGAAGAAGGTTATTTCCCAAAATTAGCAGGGATATGATGACTGGGTCGATAGAAAGTATTATCAGATGTATGTTTATTATAGTCAAGAAGGCTTAAGATGGACTTTTTTGATTTACTATCTGTATCTATATTTGTGTTGCTTTTTGAGAAAATATATATATCCCTACGTAAAACTTTTCTTCATCATGTTTCGTGGACTGCTGCTATACACAAATATTTGTGCTATAGTTCAAAATCTGCTATCAATATTGTTTTTTTAAATTGTTGCTTCAATTCTCCAAGATTTTCCATGCACCTTTCAGATATAGCCGAAATTCTTGGACCGATTTAAACCCATTTAAACAAGTGCGGTATAATTCAATATTTTTTAAACTAAGCTTAAACGAAGAAAATGGAAAAAACCGCTGATGTTTCACGAGTTGTTGTTGTGGAAAAATTACCTGCTTTTCGAACCTTTCAGAGGCTGAACTCGCATCAACTCTTAAAAGATGTCACCTTTAAAGATAAACCAATAGATTTCAACTTGCTTTTCCGAATCAGCGGTAAAATGATGCACAGTACGACTTTGAAAAGAGTCCGAGAGCCTGATGGGCTACACCTGAAATCTCGCTTCTCCATTGGTTCAAAATACAGAGGGTTGAACTATGCTCTGACAATTATGCCATCTGAAAACAATATGAAACTTTCACTGACGACAGATAGCTTGAAAAACTGGATAATTTACTCCAGCATCATCCCTAAAGTGTTCGAAAGGGACCAGTTCTCAGTCAGGCTAGGAGCAAAGTACGATACGGAGAGAAGTTTGATAGAAACCAGATTTAAAATTGCCGAAACGATACAAGTTAGTCCAAAATTAGTGTTAACCCCATTTAAAAACGTGTATGCTGGGTCATATCTAAGCAATTTGATTCTTGGATGTTTTATGGACATCGATTTGTTACGCAGGAAAGTCTACATTTATAGAGGGTTCTGTGGTTATCAAAGCAATAATCTCGAACTTCTGATTCATTCATCAAAATCTACTCCTGATAGTATGATCTATCACCAAGAAGACAAAGTCTCAGTATATTGTTGGAAATCAATCGGCGAGAACTATTCAATAGCCGGAGCTTTAGAGTACAATGAAAAAAATGGAGGTGAAGGAAATTTCCAAGGCGCGGTGGCTGTGAGAGGCAATATTGGATCTAATGGTTCCTTTTTGGTCAAAGCAAAGAGCAAAATAGCTCTCTACTCCCAGTTTGGGTATGCCTTGAACAAGAACTGCAAATTTATAATGGGATATCTTTTCTCTGCAAAAGCGAAAAATCCTGATAGATTCAATTTCTCTCTCACTCTAGATGTCTAAAGCCAGTATATGTATATATCATCATATTCTGTGCCTGAATGTCTCAGAGAAAATTAAGCGATTGGCCAAACTGAGAGAAGAAGTGGTTCATAAGAAATAAGCAATCCATGAATTCCTTTTGTATCCCACAACTTGATATCTCATTGACTCATAAAATTCTCTGGCTTATATTTTCATCAAAAACTTTGTATATTCAAATCTGTCCAAAAAGCTCATTGAAAAAGTGCGAATTATTGTGACAATGTAATTAGTTAATTATTGAATTTCAGAATATAATTCAAAGAAAGCCAATAATTCAAAACATTGTTAGTTTGAAAAACGATAGCTTGTTGCTCTCAGAGGGCAGTCAGGACTTCACGAGGGAAAGTCTAACAAAAAATTGGATGTATAATCAATCACCAGTGAGTATTTCCTATTAAAGTACATACTGAGAAAAAAACTATAGGATTGTCGTCAATCTTCTACGAAAATTTGTCAGAAAGACCATAAATCTTTAATAATTGACGTGACTAGCCTTGAGAATATTAGGAGAGCTTCTATTAATTAGCGAAAATTTAGTGTAAAAAATTTTTTTCGTCCGAAAGTGGGAAGACGAGTAACAATTTTGAGTGTTTAATACACTAATACTCAAATGTATAGCAGTGTTATAGTGTGGTAACCCTTTTCAATTTTCGATTAGGTAATGATACTCTTTGAACTTACTCCGAATAAGATCCCAACTCGGGAGATACCAGTATTAGATGGCATGATTGGTGTGACTAGAGCTTTATCAACTGCCCAAGGGAGCCCAAAAAAATTTATTAAGTCCGCCGTTTATGAAAAACAGAATGCTTAGTTCAAAGTCTTGTAATATTCACTGTCAAAAAAGCGGGATCATAATTACAGTCAGCAATTTATTAAACTGAAATAAAATGAGGTTTTATCGATTTATTTTCGTTTGTATTGAGAAAGTTTGAGACATTTTTATTTTTTTTGTTGAGCAATATCGCTGAGTTTCGATTACCTTGAGATTGTTGAAGCAAGGCTCTTATTTTTTTCTATCCTCCTCCTCTTCTGCCCTTCAAGCCAAACCTCAGAGAGAAAGTGACTCTAACTCCGTGGATGTATAAACCATATCACTCGAAGAGTAGATCAGCAACCAATCCTTAATTTAAATCTGTGTAAAACTTGTTATTTAGATTCTGGTAGAAACTTCTAATGATAGGAGCAATATGATTCATTATTCTTCGTCTTGTCTTCACCTTGCTACAATAGCAGCAAAGAGGTCTTCTCGCGTTCAGTCACGAGTATAAGGAAAAGTCTTAATGTTACTTTTCTACCAAAACGTAAATGAAAAACAAAATGAAATTGAGTGATTCGGATTTTTATTTTCTTTTATTCTCAAAAAGAAGGCGTTCTTTTCGATTTACATTGTAGTTAAGCAAGTCGCTGGAGAGCGTCAGAAAGCTCAAACTCTATTTCGAATAATGAAATCATGGCTGAAGATGAGAGAGCCCAGCCCCCTTACAAATTGAGATTTTTAAAAAGATCTCAAGACGAGATTGTGACTCTTTGAATCACTGTACATTGAATCAACAGTGATTTATTCATTTATAACCTCAATTTAAAAAATATTCTCATTATTTCTGATAGAACTCAGTGGAGTTCTAAATTTTTGGTACGTTATTCTTCAATTAAACATTAAATTTTGGAATTGATTGATATAATACTTCTACTGAGAAACTAAAATGTCACTAACTGGAAAGATCTCTAACAATATTAACACTGAAGAATTTGACGATGATTTCTTTGAGTGGGAACAGAGAGACGATAAAGTTTCCTACCTCAACCATTGTCTAGGTAACGATCCTATTTTAACGATGCGAAAAGTTTTTTTTTTTTCTCTCTCTTAGCTGGCTCGATCGCAGGAGTTGTGGAACATACTCTTCTGTTTCCTTTCGATTCCATAAAAGTATAACATTGCCTCAGTTCTTTGACTTAATGAACGATTGACTTAGACTCAGATGCAAACTTTAAAGAAAAACAATCAATTTTGGGAAGTCGCCAAAGATTTATACCGCACAGAAGGAATCAAGAGGTTTTATCGTGGAGTAACAGCAGTGGCCACTGGATGCATCCCAGCCCACGCATGTTATTTCACGGTATACGAATTATCGAAAAAGTTCATCTTGGACAACGTAAAAACAGATAAATATCAGCATTTTTCCTATGGACTTACGGGAGCAACCGCTACTTTGATTCATGATCTCATTCTCACGCCAGTCGACAGTAAATAATGAGAGCCAATTTTGACTTACCTTATTCTAGCTATGAAACAAAGAATGCAAATTGCCCCATCTCATCTGAAGAGTTATAGAAAACTCATCAGATTGACATATGGAAATGAAGGCATCCAAGCCTTCTATAGGAGCTATCCACTTACGACGGTAAACTAATCCTCAATCAAATAACATTCGCTGACAATGTCTCTTCTAGTTTATGAATGTCCCAAATGCTGCTATCCTAGTGGGAGTAAATGAGACTTTGAAGCATAACTACAGACCTGAGAAAGGCCATACCATATTTTCATACATCTTTTGCGCTTTTGTTGCAGGTAAAAAAATTTAATACAATCATATTTTGATCGCTGATCTCATCGAAATGAAATAGGCGCTTCTGCTTCCTTATTTACCTCTCCATTAGACAATATTAAAACTAGACTGCAAACGGGAAATTTCATAAAATACCTAAGCACGCTTGATCATCAGGAACCTGCACGTCTCCTCAAGGACAAAGAATATAAAGAATCAGTTCGGTCCTCACGTGTTCCATCTTCAACAGCAAAGTTCTTCAAACCGTTAAGCGCAAGAACTTTTTCAACGATGCCACCTTTGAATCCTCTCCAATCGGAGCACATTGCACCATTTAAAATTAAAGACGCATTAAAGATCGGAAAGTTAATCTATGCTGAGGCAGGGATAAGAGGCCTCTACAAAGGAGCTTTACCCCGAATGATTACGACAGCTCCTGCATCAGCAATTTCATGGACAACTTATGAACTCATGAAGAACTGGCTGTCTAAGCAAAAATTTAAAAACTGATTTAATTAACTTTGTATTCTTCCTGTCGATTCCTATACTTCCTATACAGATTAGTATATGAGGGGCGTTTGGAGATTGAAGATGTGTAATAATTGTCAGTAAACATAAACTGATTACACAAAGAGGCATTAAATCCTCTTAAATCTAAGACGAAAGGTATTATTATCTATATACACGAGATTAGAATTGTTCTTAAGATGTTTATATGTCATTCTCAAGATGTAATCTCTTTATATTAGTAGTGCTTTGTTATCACAATCAGAGAAGAGTGTTCGATGCAACCTATTTCTGGACCGGTGAAGCACATCACGCTAAGAGAAATCATATTTTGTTATCACCAATCCAGAAAGAATAAGAAGGAAAACTCACATAGTGATGAAGGAATTAGTTGAAAACATGAATTTTATCATCTCCTAAATTTATTATTTTTTTATATGCTTTGGCTTTCATGCATACTACAATTTTAGAATAAATCAATTTTTTGGAGTAATATTAGGAAATATTCCAATTCATCTATTATAGAAGAATGAAAAGAATGTTTCGGAGGCCCAATTAACGAGCAACAGCAGAAGATTGACCCTTATCACATAAATTCAACGTTCAGTAGGTTACATTATGCTATTAAAAAGTGTGATCTGTAGTGGCCATCTTCAATTTACTCTCATATTTCTAAGAATTCTAGAAATATAATTCAGTTTTATTTCGTTTGATCAAGATAGAAATTAGAAAACTTCCTCTCACTGAGTATGAACGCATTATCTACATGATATGACATCGTCATATTGATGAACTAATAATGCGAAAATCTAAATATTATCGCTCCTAAACCTCCATCTACCTGAAGTCTTAAATTTATTTTTTACAATTGCTTCGATCTTTTGGTCAAGAAAAGCTTCAAAGTAATAGAAGAAGAGATCGTCAAGATAAGCTGGACAATTCTGATTCTTTTTTTTGGTTCCCTTGCGGAGCTTTAGTTTCTTTGCTTCCTCTTTTTCTTGTTCGATTTTCTTTTCGGATTTTCCTTTCTCTTCCTCTATCTGTTTATTGATGAATGATAAAGTCGCGCTACTAAATTAGTTACCATTGTCAAATCAGGAAGTGAAGCTTTTCTAGTGATGGTTGGTTTTTCCAAGCCTTTTTTTGTTGGACTCATAGGCTCATCGTCCTGATCGAATGATTCCTCAGAGCTAACCTCCACCATACTACCATCAAACTCTTCATTATTCTGCTTGGATAGAGAAGTCGTTTTTGTAATTTTTAAGCTGCTTCGACCACCAAAACTGCCGAATATGTCTGCTTCTTCAGCGATATCACCGAGTATTTTAGAATTACCAATTGCTTTGATCGTGCTATTTGATTTGAGTTTATGTATTTCGAAATTTTCTTTCTCCTTTTTCTCTTTAAATTTCAAAGATTATTGCCACCTTAATTCTCAGAAAAGTAGATGTTACCTTCTACGATAACATTCGAAGGAAAATGTTTAGTTATCTTGGCTTTTTTGTCCCCCCGAGCCAGAACATTCAAGAACTCGCGACTAATTGAATTTTTCATTGTTTCTGTAATTGCTTCCGTCTTTTTGATAAGCTCTTCGATTGGAGCTACAAGCTCAGGGTCATCCTTGTATAGTAACCCTGCAATATCTGCTATTGTCATATTGGCGTTCGCGCATTTGATTAGAACTGTGGATGCTATCCTGAAATTCCTTAAGCAGATCTATTAAATATCAGAAATAATAGTTGCAGTGTGAGCTTACATCACGAAAGCGAATGTATTTAGCCATTCTGATAGCGTCTTCTTTGGGGTTGAGTGTTTGGATGAACATCAACTCACGTTCTGAAAATGGCCTATGTACTTGAGGCCATTCAGTCCAAACAAGTTCATATCTGTATTGGTAAGGATAAAGTGTTGGAATGTCACATTTTAATAATTAGTTAATTACGTGCAAATATCAATAGTATCGGGGAAACTCAAACCATGATCTATGGGAATAAGTCTATATCGTTTGTTTGCTTCCCTTTATAAGGCGAATTAGACAATCCAAAAGATGTGAAATTCTTCACTTTTTTATTAAAATATTTCCTTCGTTGCGGTCACAATTCAATATGAGAATATCCAAGATTGCTATTTTATGCACTTCTCTAGTAAAATTCTGAGTCTGTCAATATGGAATATAATCTTTACTCTTCAGAAAAACAACCATGTCCGTAATCACTGGCTTCTTCTGCATTGTCTATAAACTTTTGAATTGAACCATGCTTCACGATCATATGATTAAAGCTTGTGCTGGTTGTTGGGGCCAATTGTTTATAAGAATCTTCAATTTCTTCTTCAGTGAGCTCGCCTATCAAGAAAGGATATATTATCTTTGCCAAAAAATCTCTATATATATTTATTACGGTTTCCGAAGTAAGGATGCACCAACTCCACAAAAGTCGTAGGTGGAACATCAAAAAATTGCTTATCATCTAAGTAGCAGTAGGATAAGTATAAAATATTAGATTTTAGTTCATTCTACCGAGCAGGTATGCTGCAACTTCTCTTGCTGCCGCTTCTCCAGAAAGTACACCGCGTCTGACATAAGTTAGTAAATAATCAGAATTTGTTTTGGTTCTGTTACCTAAATCCTTGAGAGCCGAGTTTGCCTTGATATCCTTTCGGGTTGTGAGGTGCGAATGGTTCTTCGTCTACTGGTTTGAAGATTCCCTGAATACGAAGTTTGAATGTATATTTTTTTAGGACTAGCTTACAATATTTTTTCTGTTGGCATTTCGGATAAAATAGACTCCAGATGTCCCTTCAAGTGCTAGCTTGGGAACAAGGCCCACATTAAAACCTTCCTGGATCTGAAAAATTATCTGCTTGGTTATGGGATTTTTGGGTAAATTTTCGTATTCTTGAATCAATCCAAATTTATTCTTAAGAGTGGGTGGAGGTCTTAGCACAATTGTCGATTTCTTTCTGATTCCATACGAAAGAAGCGTGGTATTATTCTGAGTGAGCTCTTGAGTGCGAAGAAATAACCTTTGATCCTTCATTTTGACTTTAAATTTTTCTTCGATCCTTTGTTTCAGTTCCTATAGTCACCGTCAACACAATTTAGTGATGTAGCGGGTGTGTATTTCTTTTGATTCATTTACTGCAACTGTCATCCATGGATAGACGTTTGCCTCGCAGCTTTCGTTCTGGAATGTACTCACAATTTTGATAGGTATTTTCTTCGGAGGTTCAAGGTCTCTATTATGTGAACTGGTATAGTAGCTCATTGAGTAGTAAGTTTTCAGAAAGTGTCTTAGGAGGCCTGGCTGGCTGGTAGTACGTTCTAATCTACTAAGGCACTCTCACACTTGGTGATTAATCAATAACTATAATTTTATCCAATCTCATGAAAATAAAAACAGCTAATGGGAACAAAAAAACAAAAATAACACAAGTTGGAAGCAAATGTATTTGCCAAAACCAGAAGTGGGAAGTTGAGCAGAAGAGTTTCTAGCGAAATAATTAGAGACAAAACAAAAATATTGTGAATATTATCGATAATAATTAATTCCATATTATCGCTGAAATACTGCTGCTGCTTTTAATTCCAGATTTGACAAAAAATATTTTTCTTCGAAATGTCATTGCAGTACGAGCTAACAATAAATGAAATTACAGATGAACTAACATCTACCTGCGTTTTCCACGACTTCAAATGGCTCGTGTTCTTCACTTCCGTATTTGGTGCAACAGTTGCTTTTACAGGAAAGCGCTTCTCTGATGTTATACTTCTCATTACTGCCATGGGAATCATCTTTGTAGCAATAATGGTAAAATTTCGTGACTTGAGAGGGTTTGTTCTTATTGTTTCAAAGCAATTTTTCATAAGTTGTGGAGGATCAATCAACATCATACATTATCTTATCGCTGGATACTGCAGCCTTGCGACGGGCAAGTTTTTGCGGGATTATGACAGAAATCATCGAAATATCTCTTCTGTTCTCTTCAACGGAGGGTGTTTAGGCGCAATTGGCGGGCAATTCCTATTTGATTTTGTTCTTCCAGATACCGGAGCAGTAAGGAAACATTGTAGTCAGCTTAACACTCTCTAATTTAGTATTATGTGTGGATATTTATTGTGGGCGGAGCAATTGTTGGAGCCTTTTTCGTGTTGAAGCTTGGAGAGTAAATTCAATCACTTCAAAACAAAAAGGAAAATGATTACAGCTATATAGTTGCTCTTATTACCGGATTTATTGGTGCTTACATCCTCGTTCAGCCAATTTTATCATTATTCGGTATGTATTCGTTTTCATTGTTTTTTCTTGACTAATTGAGAAAAGGTCAATATGAATTCAATTGTTTGCGAGCTAATAGAATCGGGGTTATTATTGTAGTGGTGGTTGGCTTAGCCGGATTTTGGGTACAAGAGAAATTATGGGGAAGCATTTATAGTGATGACACTGCAGCGGACAATAATTTATATGTCCTGCAACGACAAGAAAGACAACCAAGACAGCAAATATAAGCTAAGCAAGTGAAACAAGAGTTGCAAGCTAGACATGAGAAAAAATAAATGCGATCAAGGCAAGGAAGAGGCACAGTTGGAACAGAAATGATGCAAAAAGTTTAATCCTTCATCTAATTAAAAAGGAAGGATAATCCATCCTCCGTTTCCAACAAATTCATGTAAGAAGCAGGCGACTAGAGAGAATTTTCTAGACTTAAAAACGAAAAATAATGTTTGCAAATCTTGCTCATATGTTTTTCTAAATCATAATTGGAATGTATGATTATACTATAAAGTTGACCTCAAACAGCTCACTCTTCAGAAGATTAACTGAAGGCAATTGGAAAAATTCTCGTTGCCAATTATGAGCTGACTTAAAGAACCAGTAAAATTCTGAGATCCGTTCTTGTATTATGTTACTGGACTTACTTTGCAATAAATTTCTTGCTAAATTTAACTGAAATATTATTGAAATTCATTTAAGATCACTATAATCTTACTTAAAAAATTCATTAGTTTGTCTGAAAATTCACTCTACAGATGCTGAGCTTTAAGACTCAAATATTACTTGCAGACTTTCTCAAAGCAGTAGCTGAAGCCGAGACTGGGGTCGAAATTACCCGTTTGGTGCTTGCTGAGAAAAAAGATTTTTCTCCGTACAATTCTTTTCGCGATCTGGATCAACAGAACAAAGGGTACATAACTTTACGAGATGTGATGGAATTTCTCGACGAGTTGGAGCTGAATCCTATCGAATCTCATGTGAGAAACTTTTTCTACTTGCATGGAAACAATGAGGATTTTAAACTATCTTATTCAGATTTTCAGAATGCAATCTTACCTGCAACTGACATATACCTCCGTGAAATTGCATCTCATCGACCGAATCTCCAACCAGGTCAGAGGTTGTCATACACTGCGTCATGGGCGTTGTCAAGGGTTATTCAAAAAGATATCCAATTCTTCAATGGCCTTGAAGCGAAGAGAGAAGTCTTAGTCTCAAAACCTGATTGGGATGTAAACGTTGCTTTTAAGACTATCGCTCAAGAGCGTTCGAACTATATCGATCCAGAAGCCGTGGAATTATTCTTTAAAACATGCGATTCGATGCTAACCTCTAATGAAATGAGCGCTCTTTTTAGGAGAGCGGATAAAGATGCAGATGGGAAAATAGACATTTCCGAGTTTATTAGACTCCTCTATCCGACAAAAAGCTACGAAAGCAACCAGACCACTGACAGTCCCTACAGAAGAAAGCAATCACCGTCATCAAATCGCTTGGAAGCTATTCCGATGAGTGGTAAGAGTCCTTCACGTGTTTCTCAACAGAGAGAAGAGTCTCCAATTGTCAGGGATTCGGAATATTACCAGTATCTGCGTGACAGTGCACAACTGAATTCTTCAAGAAAAAATGTTGAAAGTTCTCAATATCTAAATGAAAGAAACCAGGACAAAATGTCTCCAAGAGCCAGTACGTTGACCCAAGAATATGAAAGACAATCGCAACGAAGTAGAAGTAGATCTCCTACTTTCACGAAAGAATTGACCGACTATCGCGTTGATTCTGGGTATAGAACAGTGAAAAAGTATGATCAGTCTCCCTCAGAACGCAGAAGCAGATCTCCAGGAGATTACAACCCTGAGGATAGTTCTCAATATTTATCTCCTCAAAAGCGCGAAGAAGCTTTCCAACCTCGAGGCTCAAAATCAAGAAGTCGATCACCTAGATTTACTAGTGAAATTACGGACTATAGAATATCGTCCAATTATAGAACCATCAAGACCTACGATGAAAGCACCTCTCCTCAAAGAGGCCGACAGAGAGAGGTATTTTCTTCTAAAGAGCCAGAAATGTTGAATACTCCGATAAAACAAAAAGAGTCCAATCTTTCAGCCTACGATCCAACCTATAGCGCTGGAAGGAGAAAATCTCCAGTGAAGTTTGCATTAGAGCCCACTCTATATAGAGAAGAAACTGGCTATAGAACTGTCAAGCACTTTGAAAAGAACGAACCTCAACAACCCCCACAAAGAGAATCTCAACAACTTCAACAGAGAGAACCTGAAAGTACCATTAAAGAATCTCAGGAAAAGCCCAAAGCAACTGAAGATAATCAATATATCTCAAAAAAGCTGGAGTTCGAGCAGGCTCAAAACAAGAAATAAAGTCTGATCTTGAATATATCACAGCTGCTACCATCATATTCCTTACCAAGCATCTCAAATTTTTCTGTTGTTGAAGATTTATCCAAAAAAAGAGAAGATAGCCAATAAAATATTATTACTGGCAATGCACACTGTAGGAGTTAACTTTGTATACAGAAATTCATTTAAGCATCTAAATATATTCGATAATACTGATTGGTATCAGCAAACAGAGAAGTTATTGAAACGCAAACCTAATTGCAGGAATAATAACAATATCAAAATCTAGCTGTTTTTCAGCATCAATCTTTGAAGGAGCCGTTAAAGAGGCTCATATATTTTTAACTTTTTTCAAACCGAATCAAACTTCTGTATAATCAATAGGATTTGCAATTCGAATTTTATATGTTACTACAATCGTTTTAGCTCTCATAGTACAAGAGACTCAGGAATCGCCATTTTATTTTACTAATGCATTTCGCAACTCTACTTCCGATTAATTTGTTACACGTTGCACGCGAGTAAAGAAAAATTGATTCTCCACAGTCTTGCCACTTCGCATTTGAAATTGATTTGCTGGTATTCTCTCTCTTGAAAGATTGTTGTGTCTAGGTGATTAGAACGCACCAAGTTCATCAAAAATCGATTTGAATTTATCCCTTATCACCTCATAAAATTCAAGCGGATTTCCCTAGTTGCCTCATTAGTTTATTTTCATTCGCTATTACTTTACCAAAATTCTCTGAAATTCAACACACACGATAAATTCATCCACTCTCGAAATGACCACTGCTACTTCAAGGATTCTCTCGCTGAGTATGACTCCTTTAACCTTCAATGATAGAAGGGTCATTTCATGAATGAATAACTAAAGATTTCTTACCTTATATTCTTTAGAGCTCACAGCAAATTCACTGAAGTGCTGTTTTGCAATTATAATAACATGCTTGAGGGCAGTGTTCGGATCCATCCCCAACATAAATTGCGATGCTGGTGTTCTTATAGACTTTAATGGTTATAAAGCCACTGAGAGAGAAAAAAAGAAGATCTTTACTTCAAAATCCTTGATTGTTCTCTTAATTGTAGTGTCGAATGAAATTTTAAGATTCTTCATTTTTTCCTCCAATTCTATTTCCTAGAAGAAAAACGATGACAGCTCAATAAATTTTCAAAAAACAGTGAAAACCTCTGAGCTTCTGTAGCTTTGGTCGCTAGGAACGTATGTGGAATCTGATTTGAGTTCTCTCTCTTTTTGCTTTTGTTGGATTCGTTGGTTTTCTTGTTTTATACGAGACTCCTGGAATCTCGCTAGCCTCTTCTGTAATTCCTTTTGAACATCCTCTGGACTTTCAATGCTCCCATTAAACCAAGGATGACTTTTTATCCCTTCAATGGACAATCGATCTTTTGGATCTCTGCGAAGCATTATCTGCATTAATTCTTTAAACTCCAGAGATTGCTCGTTTTTTGGATCAAACAAACTCCAATATCTTTTATAGTCACCATTCATGAGACATTTATAGTGAGGGTTAGAAGGAGAGGCTGATTTGAAAGGAGCCACTCCTGTAACCATATTGAATAATATAACTGCGACAGCGAATAGATCGACTGCACGAGCGTCGTAATACTCATTTAAAATGAGTTCTGGGGCCATATATCTAATTAAACAAGCATTATTTAGTGAACCAAACTTATCCAAATTGTCGGAATTACTCTAAAGTTCCGAGGCTTTTTTTAAACGTGCTCCCTTCGTCTGACCAAGAAATTGCGAATCCAAAATCGATAATCTTTAAGTTAAAGTTTTCATCAAAGACAAGATTTGCAGGTTTAAGATCACGATGAGCTATTTTATTCGTGTGGCAGTATTCAAGTGCTTAAGTGTTCCCAATTATTAGCGTAGGGGGATTGACTGTGATTACCATTTATAATTTGATGGAAATAGAACCTTGATAACTTTTCCGTGAATTTTCCGGATGAATCTAAGTAACTAAATAATTCACCTTTTTTGGCCAACTCCATGATAATTGCGGCGACGTTGATTTTTTTTCCACTACTTTTAATATATTCTATGCTTTCATGAAGCTCATAGAATGTGATTATGTTAGGATGGTTTAGCCTCTCCATAATAGATGCTTCATGTGAAAGCTCATTGATAATATCTTTCCGGTCGTAGAATATTGATTTAAGAACTTTGTTTTCGACGACGCGTTTCTTGAATTTGTAACTTCCATCATCTTGAAGTACAAACTTAAAGATTTTAATGGCAGCTTCCTTGCCAGTCTTCACATTTACGCCCAACTTTACTCTTACCCAGAATTTAAGAATCATTCAGCATAAGGCACGGATTACTTCACATTTCCTCTTCCAATTGTGGAGCGAACCTCCCAATCTCCTAGCCTTGGGTAACTTATACTTGGAACAGAATTTGATTCAACCATAATTGAATTTAATAGACTTATTTTATTTAATTTTTTTTTGGTTTTCAATCTCATATCTAAGAACAATTAAGCCAATCATATTGAATCTAAATCGAACCTTTTATTCACCAGAACGTTGCGATTGATTGAACTGTCAAAGGCCTTTCTAATTCTTCAGATGTTTGAAAACAGAATTAAGTATCCCACAAACTATAACAATGTACAACAATTTTTTTGAGAAATTGATAGCTTAAATATCATTTAAACACACTCGGAAATATTGATATCATGCCTGATACTCACAATTTTAGTTCGCTTCTGCTGTAAGTTGATTATGATATTCGCATGGTGATGTAGGATTGGATGAGCGCTACGTCTCATCTTATTCTCCCAAAAAAAAAATTAAAAAAAATTCAAAATTAAACTTTTTTTGATCTTCTCTTTATGTTTCAACTCATCTATCTGAATGAGCTCAGGACGCTCAGATACCATCGAAGAGAAAATATCGTAAGTTATTTACAGTAGGGATTATTTGTGAATACTAAACAAACTAAAATTAAAGAGAGTCATAATAGATAGATATTCTAAAACAACTTTTAGTTTGTAGATGGTGCTGACTGCTGTTCAGATTTCTTCTCTTGGCTTTCTTTGTCCATCTCATTTTTCACTTCAAGATAAGCTTTGAAATTAGATTTTGGAGGGAATGGTCGCGGACCAAGAATTGCATTGATTTGGTTTAGATCAAGGGTCTCTTTTTCCAACAACGCCTTAGAGAGGCTATATATTTTTGGAATTAATTTTGCAAAAAAGATTTATCCATTACCCTTCAATTTGCTCCTTATATTTTCTGACAGTTTGTCTAGTCTTTTCAGTGCACTCATCAATAATCTTTTTTATTTCCTCATCAATTATCTAGATTAATAATAGGGCTCGCTGTTAGTTATTAGCACAGCGAATGAATACTTTGTTAGTTTCATCACTGTAACGTTTGACATATTCAGTTTCCGGTATTCCAAGAAATCCGAGTCTCTCGCTCATGCCAAATTTAGTGACAATCGCATATGCAACTTCATAAGCCTTTTTAAGATCGTCGTAGGCACCCGTGGTCACCTGAAAAATACTTACACTCCACTCTTAAGGATTCAGAAATTACTTTTCCATTAAAAAGCTCTTCTGAGCATCTTCCTCCTAAAATACAGCAAATTCGATCAAGTAATTCTTCTTTGGTCTCTAACGAGCTCTCGTTGGGCAAATATTGAGCATAACCCAAGGAACCCTTTGAACGTGGAATGATAGTGAGCTAAAATGTTGTGAATAAAGTTATTGGTTCTCCAAAAGCTCATTAGGATCTCTTACCTTAAGTAAAGGATTTCCTCCCTCAAGGAACCATGAGACTACAGCGTGTCCCGATTCGTGTACAGCGACCGTTCTTCTCTCTTCTTCTGTAACGATTTTCTTTTTTTCGAGTCCTGCCATAACTCTTTCAGCAGCTGCCTCGAAATCTTCAGCTGAGACGAATTTTTTGTTTTTCCTAGCAGCAAGAATAGCAGCTTCGTTGCAAAGATTGTGAATTTCAGCACCGCTGAAACCAGGAGTCAAGGTTGCAAGTCTTTTAGCATATTCCTCCATAGACTGCGCTGGATCGAGCTTTAGGGGTTTCAAGTGTATCATGAATATATGCTTTCTTCCTTCAATATCGGGTAAGGTCACATCTATACTTCTATCGAAACGTCCAGGACGAGTTAATGCGGGATCTAATAGTTCTTTTCTGTTTGTAGCTGTGAAAAATTGTTGTTGCAATAACCTCCGAGCATAAAATAAATAAACTTACCTGCCATAACGACAACACTGGTATCGGTTCCGAAACCATCCATTTCAACCAGGAGCTGGTTCAAGGTGCTATCACGTTCATCATTTCCTCCGATTCTACCTAGACGATAAATTGAAGATTTAGTTCCTGAAACTTTTTACACCAATCATTTACCTTCTCTCTTTCGTCCTACAGCATCGATTTCATCGATGAAGATGATAGATGGAGCATGGGTTTTGGCTTTTTTAAACAAATCTAATGATAAAGCAGTGGTTAGACAATCCAGGGAGGAGTGTTAACTACCTCTAACTCTAGATGCACCAACACCAACAAACATCTCGACAAAGTCGGAGCCTGAAATATACAAGAAAGGAACTCCAGCTTCACCTGCAGCAGCCTTTTATTGTAGGAATAAAAAAATAAAAGTGAGCTAACCAGTTGATAATTTTGAAAAATCTACTTTGGCAAGGAGGGTTTTTCCGGTACCAGGGGGTCCAGCTAGTAATGCACCACGAGGAATTTTGGCTCCGATTTCTTTAAATTTCTTGGGCTTCTTTAAAAACTCCACAAATTCAGTGATTTCCAGTTTGGCTTCGTCCAATCCAGCAACGTCTTTGAATCTGATAGGTATCTTTTGATCCAACCCGAAAATTTGAACTCCAGATTTACCTTCACGTTAAAGTTTAGTTTCAACAGAAAGGATCTAATTGTCATACTCATTCCAAATATATCATTTCCACCGCCTCCGCGTCCTCCTTGATTCATCATTCCTTTTGTTGATCGGATCAATGAGAAGAGAACTCCAACGGAAACAAGTATCCACATCAAGTTCATGAATTGATCGAATCTTTGAGAGGCATCACCTTTGAAAGTAAATTCCACAGGAACTAACTTATCTCCTGTTCTTCCCTAGCGACATCGAAATTTAGACAAATAAATAAACAAGGAATACATTTTCTAATTGGGCTTTTTCCAAAGTTTCAAGGAAGTGATCCACGTTTCCAAGGATAAGCTTTTTAGGTCGTGTATCATCAAATTGTCCGGTATAAATCAAAGCGACCGAATAGGTTTGATTTTTATTATTGCTTCTAACAATTACGATTTTCGTGATAGAATTGGAATCCAAGAGTGTTCGAAATGCCTAGTATACAAGTTACTCTTTTCGAATATTGGGTGTCTTACATTGTACGAAATGGTTTCGTCATCTCCAAACAAGTAATAAAGAGCAAGTGCCCCTAGGAAGACGCCGGCTCCAACATAACTCCAGCTGAACTTTGGATTCTTTTCTGGATTAAAAAAGTCTTGAATATTGAGGTTTTTGAAGTAATCAGCGTTCAAGCCCTCGAAAAGACCTCCCTGTTTTTTCTTTTTCGGTTCCTCATTACTAATTTCTTCTTCTATTTGAATATGATTGAAAATTTATTAGCACATAACCGTTTAACAGACAGCAAACCTGGCTTCTTCTCATCTTGTTCACTCTTTTTCTTATTTTGCTTATCCTTTTCTTCCTTGCTCTCTAAGTTGCAAAAAGTTCAATCGATCAAATCAAAATAGAAAAAATTAACTTTTTGCATCTAGGGTCTTCGGACTGTCCTTTTTGTCTTTCTGGTCCTTGTCCTGTTTCTGGTCATTTCTATTTTCTTCTTGCTTGTGGGTCTTCTCTGTAGTTGAGATGAATATTCATTAGCAAATAGAATTTAGCTAGTCCAAATACCTTTCGGATCTTCTTTTGGATCTTCACTTGAGAAAGTATACTTCGGAACTGACCCAGAAAAGTATGGTTGAGACACCATCTTCAGGTGATCCCGCAATCCTCTTGATACTATTGGTCGGGTTGATTTAAGCAAAGCTTTTATCATCTCAGCAAATTATTTATTTAAGGTCTGAGATTATCCTTTAATTGCAATACAAACAAATCACTTACAGATTTTCATTTTGATATCGCAATCGTAAATTTTTGAATCACACTGCCAGAAATTGATAGTTAAACTTCTAAATTGCAAGTTCGCACCTATTACCCAGCTGCGATGTCATAAATAAAATTCTAACTGTTTTGAATCCTACTATGTGAATTTAATTCCTTTTTAACTACTATATGTGCGTTCTGACCTAGTTTGTAACAGAATGCGGGCAGATATTGCATTATTCTCTATAATAACGTATAAATTACGCAGACCATTTAGCAAATAAGGTGGTATTTAATACCTATTTTTCTTCTTCTTTCACGGCAATTAAATCCTGAATTGTGGTAATATCAAAGCATTCAGGATTCAAAACACATTTTCTCTTGCCTTCAAATTCCTAACATCTGAATTGTCACTGAAGAGAGAAGGTGAATCAAATTTAGGTTATGAACTGTTCAACAAAATTGATTCCAAAAAAAAGTTCAAAAAAAATTACGTTCGTTATATCTGAAAAATTTAAAAGAGTGTTCAATCATCGATTTATTTGCTCTTTTATCTCTTTCATGTATTTCTTCCATGGTCTCACACATTAGCTGCATTAACTGGCAATGGCATGAAAGAAATAAATTCATAAGAACAGCAGATTACTTTTGTTAGCGACCAAACTTTAAGTAAATGAATGTTCACAGCGTGATTAATCTCAAAAAGCTAGAAATTAAAGAAAAATACAGTGGTTAGATCGAGTCTACACAGAGTATAGTGTGGAATTGAGACTTTTCTTGTGAAAATGGTGTCTTTTACTATGGAAGAGACTGTCTGGTATTTATTGCTAGAAGGAAATTACTCATAACTAAATCCTCTAACAATTTGCATTCGTTGCGTTGTTCGATCCAAAAAACGCAGCCTCGTTTGTATCCTTTTGCTCGAAACAAAGAAAAAGTACTGTGTAAACTGAAACTCGAATCGAAAATTTTCTTTAAATTATATCTCTAGAAACTTTCGAGAATAATCTCCATTATTTTGGCTCTTTAACTCTTCGAAAGACTCAAATGATGCTTGATACAAACAGTGTTTCCTTGGAAATACTAGAGACGTCAGGTTTCAATGGAACTCAACAACCGATACAAGACGGATTGCATTGTTTTATCCATATGGGCATATCAGAGTTGTAGAAGATTGCCCATTGCTTTCTGACACCAGCTCAATCGATTGAATTTAGCTAAGATTCAAATTGACCCTCAAGCTCAAAATTCGACTTACATATAGAACCTGTAAAAATATTTAAAGACTCTCGACTTCGATGAAAATCATGACCAAACGAATTATAGACAACGAAATCCTTGGGCAGAAAATGACACAATTGATGTTTCAAAAATCTAAAAATATTCCTCAGAAATGCCAGTGCTTGATTTACTTTGCAAGTCAGTATCCTAAACAAACTTTACACACACTATCAATAATCTTAATGTATCTCTCATATTGAGCAACTCTTTATTCCTTCTACGTGGGGTACCGTTGCTATATTGGACAAACAGATAATGCAGCTCTTTTTTAAGAATAAGAAGTTAACAAATTTAATTAATCTCAACATTTAACATTCTGCTATCCAAAAAGGAGTGAATCTATTCAAAGGTTTATCAACAAACGAAAAAATACTAACAACTAATTGGTCGTCTTTTCATGAATGATACTCAACAGATGCTTCAAGCCTCGAAAATTTTTAATTTTGCGCTTAGCTTTCAAAAATTGAACGGAGGGAACTGACTAAAGTTTCCTGTTAATTGATAAAAATATATTTGGTTAGATTTGAAATATCACTTCCATGGATGAAGCTTTAAGTGCAGCTATTTTTTTTACAGCTATCGTCGCGCTACTCACCTCGATTTTGCTGCTCTGCAGGTAAATCCGTCTAAGATAGGGGAAGCATATTTTCTTTTACGCTAGAGTTGTTGGAGTAAGAAGGCGCAATCAAGAGAACGAGCAGGTCGACTGGTCAAGCAATCCAATGAGTCATCAAAGGTTGTAAACTGATCTTAGGTGCCTGAGTAACAGGAGATTTTCTTAGATCTCAGAAATCTGGAACATTGATAGATGAAAAACCTCGATACACTAGCAATGAAGCAAAAGAATTATATAATTCAATGCTCTTGAACAGAAATCAAGCCAAACAGACTGGACCTTCGAAAAGCATATCCCAAGGCAATTCACTATTCCAGAATAGAAGTATGGGTGATCCTGTAAGACTCACTGATGAAAAGAGAAAAAACTCAGAAAAGGAAGTGAAAGATCGTCTCCCTTCAAAGAGAAGTCGGGCTATTGCTTGGGATGACGATCTTGATGATGAAAAAATAGAATCTGCCAGCAATTTCAGAAAAGAGGCTTCCGATGAACGTCAAGGGAACGTAAAGGTTGGCGATAGGGATGAACAAAGCAAAATCAAAGACACCTCGAGTGGAAATAACTCAAAATTTGTGCCTTTCGAAACAGGTTTTTATTTGACCATTGAGATAGAATTCTGAACGAATATAGATAATGGTACAGATAAAACTCTCAAGACGAGCCAATATGATACTGCACCTGCGAACTTGGGAAGAAACCATCACACAACATCAAGCACAGAGGAAGATTCATTAACACGCACTGAATTCAGGACGCAATCTAAAAACCCAAATTTGGAAGATGAAGTGCCAGAAATCAAGGCTCGAAAAAGAGAACTAATTTCAAAACCAAATATTATAGATGAAGTTGAGGATGATTCAATCCCCACCCAATCAAAATTTTCGGATAATGGATCAAATCAAGCACAAGACCATAAAATTGATTCTCAGATGAATGAGAAGAAATCAAATTCAATGATAGCAGACTTCTCTAGACCTACAGGAGAATTATTCAAAAATGCAAATCTTGCGTGGAGAATCAAAGAAGATACTTCAACACATTATTCAAAGACGGCCAACGGTAAGGATAAACCCACTCATTTACCTCCAGGAAACGCTAAGTTGGTGACATATCTCACCAATCTTTCTGATGATGAAGAAAATGAAAGTGAAAAATATAACCCAGAGAAGCTCTCTGTTAAAGTCTCAAGAAGAGACCTATCGCTTCCTTCGCAGCAGTCAAAAAAGAAGCTGTCTATCCAAAACGAACTTCGAAAAAATCTATTTAAGCAGCGACAAGATATTGATATCGATGAGAAATGTGATTCTAGCACACCAATTGCACACCAAAAAACTTATAGAATGTAAACGATCCCTCTCACTCCTAAGGTAACTTTGTATAATTATTAGCGGAGAAATATCAGTCAGCCCAAAAAGAGCCGCAAATTTAACTTCACGAGACGGTCAACCCAAATCGTTCGCTCCAAAGACTTTGGGAATAGATGACTCCAGAAGACCCAGGAGAGCACTTCCTCGTACGAAGACTGGTACGTTGATCGATTAATCAAATTTCGCAATATTAGTCGTTGGTCCTGCTTTACACCTTATAATGATTTATGAACCTTGCACTAGTTTTTAGCATTGAATTTTTCCTAAGTTTATCTGACCAAAAATTCAAGTATACAGATGTAGAATGAAGGTCAAGTGCGAGTAGGAACTTTGTGAGTTCATAAAAATTAGAAGATATGTTTTTCGCTCTTCAAAAATGCGCTACTCATCCAGTGGTTCAATAATGCTTAGTCATACAATTAGAATGTGGGAGGAACAGCTGACCCCAAAGTACAATGTTTTGTTAATGAAAAATTGCTCTGCCTTAGCATTTTTTAGATCATTTCTTCAAACTCTTCTTAAGTTTACCAGAGACAAAACCACGAAAATTAAAGTTCATCGAAGAACCTTTGAAACTTATTGTTCTAATTTGTTGACATGATATATATCACAAATATTTTGGTGTTTCTTATTTTTTGGGCTAAGTTCAAAATATGGCTTCTAAATCAGCAGATGTATTCTCAGAAAATCATTTGGACAGACAAAACAATATCTCTGACTAAGAAGTCATGTATATTTGCTTGAAAACCTAGAAATGTTAGAAAGGATTAAATCATTCAGAAGTCCTAAGAACAGGATACATTTTCTGCGTATTCTATGATCTCAGCGAAATTCCTTCCAGGAGAAGCTTTACGGAGGATTTTTACGAGATCATCAACAAGCTGCAAATTAATAATCTGACGAGAATCTTGCCCATAAAAGTTTCCAATGTCCGTGAGCAAAGCTAAAGCATTCCTCAAATAATCCTGTAGAAGATGAATCACACACTTCATCGTTGAAAATAAGGATGTTACGATGGTTGGATTGTACAATTTATTGCATGTTTCTTGTAAAAATTTTATCACTTTTGGGAGATAATTGAAGAGTTCTTTGGATTTGTCACTCTCTTCAATCCCGTGTACGAAACATGTGAATGATTCAATAAAATGCTCTCTAAGTTGTTCGACATACTCGTTTAGTTCGGGAGTCAGCTTTTTTGATTTGAATTTCATCATCATCAAAAAAATGGTCAAAAATTACATCGGTTGGATTTTTCAGACCAGCTTCAATCGCAAGGTCATAGATCTTTAGAATATCATCAAGATAGCTGGCGATGAGCTTTTTACAATTCAGTGCCATATCTCCGATTGCTGTGAAAATTCCCAGCTTTAGATATCTATCGAAGTTCGCATCCTAGAGAAATTTGGTTATATTTTTATGATATGCTATCTATCATAGATACATTGAGCTTGTTGGCCAAATATGGTACAAGTTGTGGGAGGAATACTGAAAACTGTTCAGGACAGGCTCTCGAGATTTCTGTGATTGCAATAATGCAAGCAGTAACAAGCTCTCTTTCGCTGGTTCTTTGAAGGCTGTGAGACAATATTTTCCAGAACTCTTCTAAATATTTAGAAAAACTTGCTCCCATTGCTATATCATTGCTATTATCAATAACTTCAGGATGTAAAAAGCTACCTCCAGCACATGCGGCAACAGCGTGAATGCCATCAGGGGTGACATCGCCCACAGATTTGAAAATTTCAATTATCATAAGATACGATTGCTCGCAAAGTTTGTCATTTGATGAAGCTGAATAGTTTTGAAGAGCGTTCTTGGAATTAAAAGGTCAAGGCAAATAAAGTAATAAACTCAAACCTGAAGACAAGCAAGTAGTCCACTCTGCAAGAACTTACGTCTTTCTCCAGAGATTGCGCCTGTTTGCTGGAGTTGACTTAGAAAAACTTCGATAAATTTTTGGATTGACTGGGTATTTTCACAGGCATTGATCAGACTCATCGCTCCTAGTAGGCTACTTTCGATGATGCTGTAGTCCTTCTCACTGATATCGCTTCGAAAAGCATTTCGTAGCAGGGCTTCAATAATAGTGTCCAGTGTAAGTCCATGATTCGGAATTTTTCGAAGTGCATCGCCCAAACTGGCCCATGCCTTCGCGATATTTGAGGATATACGAGGAGCAGCTTCCAGACCTTGCGAGAGGATTGGGAGGATAACCAATGCAGTCTGATTAGTAAGATAGCACTCAGGATGTATTTCGGCTATTTTAGCCAACGTAGCGGCTGCTGACTCTGCAACAGTAATTTTCGAATCAGCGATTCGTTTTCCAAGCGCACCAATTGCAGAGCTGAGAAGAGGAACAATTTTTTCTTTTGTAGGTCCTTCAATCATACTATTAAACGCTAATACCGCTGCTCTTCTATAGACCCAATTGTCATGAGCAAGATAAGCTGTTATTGTTATGCCATAAGCTTTTGATAAGAAATCTATTTACTTGACACAAATTGTGTTGCATAATCGATGTATTTATCTCCAATGGCTTCCGAGACGGAACAAAGAGCTCTGAAGGACGCAAATCCTATACTTAATTCACCGTCTTCATCGTTATCGAAATTAGTCTAATAGAGCGAAGTAGAAAATTCCATCAAATAATTGAAGTCAATACATCTTTTAGCAAGTTTTCCACTAGAGATGAGATCAAATTATGGTGCACCTTGAGTGTTAGATTCAGATTTTGTTCATTACCGTAAGCCATACTCTCTCCAGACTTTAAAATTACAGCAAGTAATTCCAGCAGAAGTCAAATAATTTCAAACCTACCTCACTCGTACCGTACTTCCTCTGAATATCGCCAGATGCGACTGTATTCCAAACTTCAATAGATAATATTGCCAGTTCGGGATCAGACTTTCGAATCGAATCACCCGTGGCTTTCCAAAGCACTTCTATGTAATTTGGAATTTTGGTATAGTACAATTTGCAGATGTCGATGACACATCGTAATGCTCTCACTTGTACATCCCTAGACTGGTGGATGCAATTTTCAAGAACTCCAACCAGTACGTATTTAAACGTTTCCTAATGATCGAGCAATCAAAACATGGTACAACTAATAAAAAAATTTTGCCTCTTTATCAAATAATGACTTCATAAATGCCAGACTTTCGTTAAGAGCTTTTATTGAGTAAAGCCTAACGTCATTGCTTTGCTCATTAAGTTGAATTCCCAAGCAAATCCCCAAGAGGACGCTCTCTGCAATCGTAGGATCAATCAAATCAGGAGTTTGTTTCTAGAAGGAAGGAATGTTGCTAGATTTAGCATGCGGAGTTTATAAATACCAGTTTCTCTGCTATTTCACCAATCGTTAACATTGCAGTCTTTCGCACTTCTGGCTTTTGGTCATTTATTTTCTCAGCCAGTTGTGGAACTAACTCTCGCCATTCACCTAAAGGAAGTTCAATAGCGAGTATTTCGGCTATGAGCTTATCGTAAGTAAGTGAGTTAACACTTTTCCGCCAAGAATGATGAGGCTGCTTACATTTGCAGCAAGATTTTTCACTGCATTTTCTTCTGAGGCGAGAGAAGCCAAAATAAAGTCTTTTATCTGCTTTCTGGTATCATTGTCGATGGTAACCCACACACTTTTTCCTCCATCCTGAATAGCTGATGAGTATGTCCAGATCATTAAATTACTGGTATGTGGATGATAGTTCGCTTGATCAATGCTGCAGAGGTTATACGAACGAGAAGAACTTGAGATGAATTGAAGAATTCCTTCGCAGCTATCAACATGAAAGCTCCAGGATTTGCATCTTTAGCTTCCTGAAGTTTTGCTTCTGCAGCACTTCGTTGTGCAGGGTTGAACGATTGTGTCATTTTGATCAGTTCTGCGTACTCCATGACTTTAGCAAACTTTGGGAATCTTTGATTTGTTGAGAAAAATTATTTTTCAGCTTTGAGAAAGATCCGTGATAAATATAAGATTTGCATCCTCACAAAATATACGTCTATAGTAATATAACATGAGAAGTAGGCTGCAAAGAAATTATAAGTTCTTTCAAACTTGTGATCCTATGAGCCTTAGTTCTTTGATAAATTTTCTGAATTCTCAGAATAACTTTCTAATTTTCGTCAATCAAGATTCTTGCATTTAACATTTTGATAGAGAGGGTTCCAATAATTCATTTCTTTTTGATGTTGCTGGCAGTGTAGAACATTTGAGGAAGTTAATAAATATGTCGACACTTTAAATTACAATAATTCGTCCCCAATTTTCTTCAATCGATAAAACGCCATAAGCGAAAAAATCAGCCCAGCATGCTTGATATAGCATAAACATATTTTCGATCAGCCGATTTTTCTTGATGATATATGAGTTTGCTCTCCACACTTAATTTCTCTCTCTCTCCCCTATCATTTAGTTCAAAAAATCAATTTCCCTTTTATGGAATTCTGAAAGCAGAACTAAAATAAACTTGCAATTGAGTGGAAATCACCAGGGTCAGTCAATACTAGATATATTTTACACAATTAAGTAATTTAATATGGCCCTCAACGAGATAAAAGAATCATTCAGATAAAGCTCAGAGTATTATGCAAGCAAACAACTAAGAGACGCCATAGCTAGATTGAAGTCAGTTGGTTCATTCGTCATCAGCATCAAGAAGAAACTTGAAATTGTTTGCTGAGTCCTTTGGGTTTCGAGCCAAAGTTACGTTCAAGATATCCTTTTTAGACTCCTGCAAATCGATCATACGCTGTTCAATAGTGCCAGCACACAAAAATCGGGTAACAAATACGGGTTTATTTTGCCCTATCCTATAAACCCTTTCAATTGCCTGGGCTTCTACTCCAGGATTCCACCAAGGCTCAACGAGCAGAATATGATTCGCTTTCGTTAAATTTAATCCCACTCCTCCAAGCATGAGGCTTACCATTAGCACCGTGACTTCTTCTTCATCGTCAGAAAATTTTGATAAAATTTGAGTTTTCTTTTCCTTGCTGCATCTGCCATCAAGCCTTAAGTACTTGATGTTGGCTGCTTTCATTTCAAGTTCAAAAAAATCCATCATTCCCATCCACTGCGTAAAACACACACATTTCTCCTTTTTCTTCGCAATATTTTTTATTTCATTCATGACTGCAATCAACTTTGAGCTTGGTTTGTATTCAAAATTTTCCTTCACAGCATAGTCTCTGTAAAACACCAATATGTCATCTTTTTGAAGGACTCCCTTACAACATGGACACTGATCTGATTGAGTTAAGTGTTCGGCTATACATTCTTCGCAAAATAAATGACCACATATAGTGAACGCGATAGTTTCAGGTTTTTGAAGACAAATGACACAATCATCGAGCTGCCCTTTTTTCAAATCTTCAACTCTCTCACTGAGGGCTTTCACTGATATGTTTGCTTTTGTTAGAGAAGGATCATCCAGCGATATGCCTTTGTCCTCGAGGAATTCTTGAAGCTTTTGATTCAAAACTTCTCGAGGTATCTTTCCCAAATTTGGGTTGACGAGAGCTGGGTGGTCACATATCTGTCTCATGAGAATGATCCGTTTAAAGATGTGAAAATATACATTCGTTTCCTGTTTCTTTGACAGTAGAAGAAATTCCTGTTGAGCCGTCTTTTTGTAATCCTCATAGTATTTCGCTTCTTCTGGACTCAGTGCTATGAGTTTTGTGTAGAGGTTTTTGGGAGGGAGTTTAATCTCATTTTTGTCTCTGGTGCTCAATGTTTCTTTCGTCCGACGGAGCATGATAGGCTTCAGCACATTATAGAGGAGCTGTGCATTATTCTCTTTCTGAGCTCGATGCAACAAACTTTTCCAATAAGAATGTTTCAACCCCCAGGGATCAATCTTTAGGAAATGGAGGAGACTGTAGAGATCATCATATTTGTTCTGTATGGGAGTACCAGTAAGCCCCCATCTATACTTGGCTTGCAATCTAAATGCAGCCTGAGACCATTGCGCTTCTTTTGTACGAATAGTATGAGCTTCATCCAGAACCACACGGTGCCAGAGAATGTTAAAAATTGTCGATTTTGGTTTGCGACTATCATCTGCCAACAGCCGATATGATGTAATTACTACATCGTTTCTGCTAGCAGTTTTGGGGGTAATTTTGTTTTTATTTCCATCATAGACAAATACTTTCAAGGCACCTTTTTGGGTCTTTTTGAGAATTTCACTCTTCCACTGTTCTCGAAGTATGGGAGGACAAACGATTAAAGTACCTCCGAGACCTAATGGAGGAAAACCTGAATTTTTCGGCTCTTTTCCTTCACTTTCCTTTTCTTCCTCTATTTCTTCCTTTTCTTCCTTTTCTTCCTTTTCTTCCTGTTCTTCCTCCATATCGGCAGTTTCTCCTTCATTTTTAGAGCTCTCATGTTTGCTTTCTGAAGTATCTTCTTCTCTCTCCTTCTCCATATCATCACTTATATTTATTTCTTCCATTTTTTCTGAGTCACCATTATTACTGTTCTTATCTTCTTTCTTCTTTTTCTTCAGTAATTTTGCTCTCTTCGTAGGTATTTCAATATCTTCTTCTTCGTCAAGTTCTTCATGTTTGGTTTTATCCACAACAGATTTGGATTTTGGGCATTTTTCTTTTTTAGAAGTAATTGGACGTTGTTTTAAGAAATCCTCATCTTCTTTCCATGGATTAGCGAGAATCAATGCTAGCATCATCACCGTTTTGCCTAATCCCATATCATCAGCCAAAATGCCTCCACGAGTATATTTAGCAATGTGGGGCTGAATATCCGTTATATCGCCATTATCTATATTGAGATAGTATCTTTTTCCGGCAGGAGATCTCCACGCTTCATATAGAGGATGTAATTCATTCCCTGACTTAGCTGAACTCAATGTTTCATATAACTTTGGGAATTTGTCTTCATGCGCGAGCATCCAATTGAGAGCAAAAAGTTGATATTGACGCAATGAACAGTTTAATTGAATCGGCACTTCATTAAATGTGATCCTATTAAGCCTCTTGTCTTTGAAATCGTATTTACATGTTATAAACTCTTCCTTCAAGTCATCTTTGTTCTTGTCAGTCTTGTCACATTTCTCGATCAGCATAAGCTCATCGTCGTCATCGTCGAGTAGTGAATCATTACGGACAAAAGGATCGTATACGCTTTCATTTAGTGGGAGGCTTGTGAAAGTTTTTGGGAGTTTTTTCTTGCTCATCTTCGAGTCATTAAAAGCTTTGATGAGTGCTTTATGCTCTTTCTTCATACCAACTCTCAGAAAAAGGTTCTTGAAAGATTGGGCTCTTTCATTGATAAGCTTTTTAGCTTTCTTTTTACCCTGCGGTTTTTCTGTTTTGTCAACAATTGGCTCGGGCTGAGAAATAAAGTTTTCTGGGTTCAAAAGACAGACTTTGATCACAGCAACAGGTTCAGACTCTTTATTTATTTTCAGTTCAATCATATTGCGCTTGATGAAGTAGTTTAATAGACTCATATCGTCATCGACATAAGCAACGAGCCTTTTTTCACAGAACAATTGTGCTTTAGCGCTTGGGTCATCCAGAATCGTAAGTTCCAATCTGCTATGAAATCTAACGTCTTGCCAATCAGGAATCAGAGCCAAAACATTAACACGCATTTTTCCAAGAACTTTCTCGCTATTGTCAATTAAAACTTCCTCGATTTCCGGGCTATCGATAACTTCTGGAAGCTGAGTGGAATTTTTACTGGGAGAAGAGATTCGAATTAAGTTTTTGGGAGGATCAAGATTGATGATGTGTTCAGTATTGATGCGTCTTGGCTTATCTCTTTGCTCGATTAAATCGCCATTATCACAATCTTCCTGGTCTGAATCTAGCAATATGGGTTGTCTCCAAGACCCTTGCTGAACATTAGTGTTGGGCTCTTCTCCACTTTCGCTTATGCTCAGTGGCGTTCTTTCTTGAAAATTTCTTTTAATGGGTTTGTAATTATTCATTTTATATGTTTTATCAATTACCGCAAGCAAATTAAGCAGTCCCAGTTGATCCTTTCTCACCAAAAAGCTTGCTAGAAAATATTGATGTGATCTCTTTCTTTCATCGCATAAGACTGTTAATCTTCCAAGAAGATTCGTTGAAAAATTGAAATAGCATCCATTAATTACTCAGATTTCTAACAACATCAACTGATGAAACTCATCCCTTAAGCATTCATGGAATTACGAGAGCTAAATTGAAAAAGATAGGAGTAAACATAACGAAACAAGTAATTTTTTTGATTGGTACTCCTTATTTTTTTTTTTCTTTCTCCTACTTAAAAAAAAAAATTGCTATTAGCTATCCCTGTAGAATTTGAGAGCGAAGATAGAAATTAAGATTAAATTTGCGAATTCTTTCTTCAATTCATACCTGGGTTTCAAGAAAATTTTCTTCCAGCTTTTGAGTGTTGAGTGGTAAGTTGTGATATTTTATAATAGTTTTATAGTATGAGTATTGAATAATTGGTCCAAAGGGTTTTGAATTAGGAATTAGTCATCTGAGTATCTCATTTTTTTGGATGGATTGAATTCAGTTTTCAAGCTGCTCGAGTGGTTGATCCCAAAAATTCAGTATTGCACATAAAAACACCACTCAATTACAAAGGAAGGGCAAAATAATTGACGACTTTGCGATAATTTCCCAAAAAAATATAAAATATTTCTTTCTCTTTTCTGCAGACTTCTGGTTGTGTTTTGAGTGCTCTTCAAATGGTTAGTTTTTTACATCACAGTTTTGACAAAACTCAAGAAAAATAACATAAAAACACAACTCAAAATAATCACTAATATCTATTACGAGGTAGCTCTAAACAAATGAGGAGCATTTTCAACACTAACTATTCCATGAGAATTTAGTTTTGTAACGAGAGATTGAAGGCTGGCTTTATGGTTTGGATAAACTGTAATATAATATGCCATCATCCCAGTAAAAGCTCTCATTTTGTCTCCAATTACTGTTGGGAACTCTGCAAGTTTTCCAACGAGTCTTACATAGTCAATTGGCCCGAGCAAAATTCGTCTGTTTGACAAGCTATTGATTAATATATCAGCCTGTTCCTTTTCCAGTTTTAAAAGGAGATCAGAACTGCTTAGAATCATTGCTAGATTTTTCACAGCTTTGCCAGAGAGTTCATTGGACTCCACTGACAGAAGGTCCGTCGATTCCTTTGCCCATTTGTTCAATGCGATTGGATTGTTCCAAGACATAGCAACCAATCCAAGCAGAACTTCCAATTTGGTCTCGAAATTGTGGCAATGTCTCGAGTTTTCATACCAAGCAGATACAGTCTCATAAAAACTCTCGTAAATTTTTCCATTTTGTATCTGTTCAGTCTTTGCTAAGTTGTAACAGAGGTGGAAAATGATACTCGAGACAATATCGTTCGAAGAATCTGTAGCATTGCTTGCAAGGTAATCTTTCAGTCTTATGTTGGTCCATTTTGTCAACAGAGTCCATAATTCTTCATCTTTAAAACAGTACGAACTCAGCACACGTAATAGCTCTTCATAAAACTCTAAACTGTATAAATGAGCCTGCAAGCGCATTGAAGAAATAATCAGCTGCTCTAACTCAGGTAGTAGTTTAATTTTGTTCCAAATGAAGCCGAGTAGCAGGTCCCGAGGAACTTTTTTATTCATTCGTGGCCTTTGATATTTCACAAACTTTATTGTTTCAGTTTGCAAATGATCCCATACTTGAGGATCAGTGATGTTGACTTTTGGAATGTTTCGGATTATTTCAGCATAGAAGGTGAGATGGTTTGAAAAGTCTGACATGTACATCTCAGAAATCAATTTTCTCCAGAGATGCTGGTCTCTAATTCCCAAGATAGCCGAGTATTTCATTAAATCTGCAAGGATAGAAGGTTGATTCTTCAAGTTGAGATGATAAATCCTTTTAACCATTGCCAAGATTGTAGGATGATTGATATCTTTATCAGGCGTCTTAATATGCACAAGTCTCGAAAATAATAGAACCATCTTTTTTAGAGTGATTCGTCTTTGGAATCTGTTGAAATGCTGTAGAACATCATTAAATCTCTCTTTCTCACCCCCAGTTATTTCATTTGATGGAAGAGGAATTAACTGCTTTTCTTTTGGTTTTGGTGCCTTGACTGACTTCTTTTTAAGACTTTTGATTTTTATTTTCCTTTCTTCTCTCTTGATCTTTGCATCTGCTTTCGCGCGAGTTTTTCCAAATTGATATTCAGGCACATACCAAAGAGATGTTGAACCTGACTTCCAGGCTGAACTCAAGGTTATGCATGAATGAGTTCCAAGAAAATTAGATACTCGTTTACAAACGAATTGCATTTGGCCACTTGTTATTTTTAAGTAATTATTAGCAATCCAACGCAACAAAATTATGGATGTAGAAATATTTTCATCAATAGGAAGAGGAGTAATCAACATGAAAACGTATGTCATCAGATCTTTCTGATAGTTTCTAATTCAAAATGAACGTCATTTTTATCCTGAGTGTCATTTTTTGCCATGAGTTCGATTAATTGACCTCTCGCAAAAAAGGAGAGAGCGTCTCTCTAAAGTTTTAAAGCGAGTAAATTGTTACTTTCACCTTGAAGCAAGATTTCATACAAAAACAAGCAAGGCACATACACGATTTATAAAAGGAATGCTCTGGTTGCAAATGCTGTTTCTTTCTGCGATAAGGTATTGGTTTGTTTCTTAATATATTAATATTTTCATCCTTATGCCCTGAATACTTGGAAAAATGCTGCTATCACGGTAAAAAGCTACGAAGTGAGCATAAAATATACCTCACTGCCAATGAACTCATAAAACACTCGTAAAATTTCGGTCTCAATGATGAACCCCCCATGAGTAGCCTTGCCATTTACTCGAAATGATAAATAGTCTTATTTAAGAAATATCTTCAATTGTTTAAGGTAATTCTTAGATTCTCATTATGTCTAGATTTTCTGAATTTCTTAACCAGAAGCAGTGAAAACTGCCCTTACACATTACTAATATTTTGTCTTCAAAATATTGAATTTCAGCGATAAATAATTCATAGTACTTGAAAGTGACAAATAATTTGAGCCCTGATTGAGATTCAAAATTCAACTTGATGTCAAAGCTTATAACATAATATAAATCTTCTTTGGTTTCATTTTGGCACTATATGAAGATTAACACCTCTTTCATACTTTAGATTCTTATCTAGCTTATTACACTTTATCTAGAGAATTTTTTATGTTATTAATCGAGATCCGAATTTTTGATATTTTGAGTCAGCATTAATCTTATATCAAAAAATAATCAGAAGGAGAGAAGCTTTTACTGAAATTCAAAGTTCGTAACAAACATGGAAATTGAAAGCGAGAGAAAAGAAGTAAGCCACTCCGAAATGACAACCCAGGAAGCATCAATCCACTTCAATGGTGAGTTTAATCTATGAAGTTTGCTATCCTCATTAAAAATCTAAAGTTAAAATGAGCCCAGTAGAGACGGATGCGATGGACCAGACACAGTTTAAGGAAGATCTGACAGCATTCTGGAACAATATTTTTTCAACTGTCTACAGTAAGATGCCTAAACACTCATCAATAGAAGAGGAAGAAAATACAATGGAGTCAGAGTCTGAGAAAGGTGACCTTGAGCTCAAGCAAGACAGAAGAGATATCTTGGGAGACCATATTCCAACACTCAACCAAGAAAGCAAATTTATGGAAGAGATCGCTCAAAACATTGAAGATCTGTTTCTGATATTTATCTATTTTGTCCAAAAAGGAGGCTACTATCAAGGTACACAGCAAGTCTTTTTTGATCCAAAAAGTAACTTTTTGATGTGATAAACAGTTTTCGCCAAGCTCAAACCAGAGAAAACGAAGCAGAGAATGATTCAAATTGGCATCAGAAATCGAGAATTGGTCTCAGAGTAGATAAATTTAAAAGCCTTGATTATTAATTATTTTGATTGTTTATAGTATTTTTTCCACATACAAGAAGTACCTCTTCCATTACGAAAGATTTCACGCGTTGGAGGAACCTGATAAATGGTCCAAGATTAATGAAGTGCTAGAAATAAACCCGAATTATCTGAGAATGCCAGAAATCCGCAAGGAGGCTCCTTCAGAAGAAGGAAAAGACTCATTTATTAAAGAAGTAATGAAATAATTCCCAAAATTGTTTTGTGCTGAGAGAATAATTCACACAAATTAATAGGTGTTAGCCTATCACTCAGTTGTTCTTTCTGGATTCGAGAAAGTATATGGGGTTGACGACAAGCTTTTTGACGTAGACATGATTCGCAAGAACCATGGAAAGCAAGTGATAGACGTGATGTATCAGAATCCGAGAAGCTTTGGTTTTGACACTCAAAATAAGAGGTTATTCTTGCGTAGCAATTAAAATAGCATAGTCTTACAAAAATTGTAGGCTCCGTCAGCATAAAGAATCAACCACACTTGAAAAGTACGTTGCATACCAACATAATATGCATCAAGAAAAAAGAAATGTGATGTTTGCTGTGAACATTGACACCGACTCATGGAAAGAAGAGCTTGCAGAATACAAAAAATTACCACCGGAATTCACATTCATGTCTAATAAAGACGCTCTGAGTCTTGTTAAACGTGATATACTTGGAGTCAATGTTCCACAAGTCTATTTAAAAGTAGATGATTATACCCTTGTGTCGATTTTAGTGTGACCTCAATTTTTTAAGGTGGAAGGTGTCTGGACTGGTGGGCATGAAGAAAATCTACGAATGAGAGCAATAAACATAAACCATGGACCAAAGGGTAGTTATTGGTATACAATGTCACCCGACGAAGTTCCAAGGTTCCGGACACTGGTTCAACAAGTTTACGGTGTTGACATCCATAAGAGCGAAGGGCTATGGTTTGCAGATCTTGACTTTATTCTCAGAAACAAGCTTTATATCGAATATTTCATTCAGCATAAAGGAGATATAGTAGACAGGAGTTGTGTTATAAACATTTCTAACAGTTTTCCAAAGGTTTTGCTAGGTCCTGGATGCTTGCATTGGGTTCGAGCTAAAGGACTCGCTGTTAATTCAGCCTGGAATTTCGGAACTGCATGTCGGTATCAGGTAAATATTTGCTCTTCGAATCAAACACATGACCTCGAATCATTAGTTTGAGGCTGCATTTCGTAGATTTGAAATCAACAAAGAGATCGATTTTTACCAAAAAACCATCATCCCGCTTCATAACCTTGTTTGGGAACTGCTTCGAAAGAAAAAGCCATCATTCAATGACGAGACAAGAGAGTAATAACCAAATACAATAAAATTCTAAAAAGTGTTTCATCAGATTGTTCATTAACAAGCTATCAGCGTATCTTTCCCGAGAAAATGAAGCGCTACTCAAAATTCATGACCTTCCAATGGGAGGAATTTTAAAATCGGATGAGAATGATGACGTAAACTTTATAATCTAGATTGCCGCCGTTGCTAATTTAATTCACAATTGAAGGTCATCAGATGCTCATTTTGTGATGAAGAAATCCTCAATTATTTTCTATACCTCCCAAGAAACAGTACTGAAGATTATATGTACTTCTCCTGCATGTCTTGCTTTGAAGTAAGAAGAAACTAATTCAGAATTTTCAATTAACTACATTGTTCACTAGGCAGAAAAAATTTCATCCCATTCATCGAGCACAGATGATATCCTCTATTATAAAGAAGAGCCACAAAAATTCGTTGATGAGCTAAAAGCTTTTGTGAATGAATTCGAAGAACCAGCATTTCGTGAAAAAATCAGTTTTCAGGACCTTGCCGATCAATGCCGAAAAATTTCTTCCATATTTCATCAACATATCGAAAAATGGTAATCACAAGAGCTCTTAATTATATATCCAATCGATCTAATGTTAGCAATGCTGATTCAAGCCTAAAGAATTCGAAAGAAAAATCACAACATTTGAGTGAGCAATACGCTGAGAACGAAGAAGAAATAATTCGATCTAAAAAGTTTGGGGCTAAGTCTCTAAAAACAGACGCTAAGCGATCCAGACTTGTGAGCAAGACTCGTTCATCAAGCATGATGTTCCGAGACTACAAAAATCTTCAAGAGTCAGCAAGCAAAGGAGGAAAAGGCTTCAGGAATTCTCCACTAGAAAACACAGAACAAAATCTCTTCGAACTATTTAATTCACAAATTGGAGAAGATCTCGAAATTAAAATTAAAAAAAAAGTGAAAACCTCTGACGCCAATGAAAAAGCCATCGATTGCAATTCCGAAAATCGAACACAACTCTCTGAAAGTGAGAAGCTGTTCCCAGAAAACCCACTTCCTCCCACCCTTCGTGACATTCTAGAATCAAAGAGTCTGCCAACGGGTAAAAATCTTGAAATGGTTAGATTGACCTTAATTACCTTTATGTCATATAGCCCAGAATCAGTCGACAGCCAGCTTCCCAATTCGTCGTTTCAAGCACCCTGGATTCAGCTTTTTAAAACCTTTAGAAAGTAAAAGTATAAACTAACTATTTCATACCAGCTGTTCAATAATAACTGCTCGCACTAAAGGGTGCGACAGATGAATTTTTGAAATCTCAGGGTTGTTAGATGTCAGATTAATAAGTTAAGTGATTAATATAAAGATCTATATATATATCTGTCGTAGTCTGAGCAGAATAAGATCTGACTTTACTTTCAAATCAAGTGTTGAGCATTGAAAAGATAAGTAATGAATAAAAATGAATATAATATGAAATTAAAGGAACATACTAAGTCTAACTCATCTCTGTTGAACTAAAGGTGAGGTATGTTGAAAACAGCCTTTCCAATCAGCATTATTCAAGCTAATCAGTTGTTATTTCATTCAAAAATACAATATACACATCAACAACAACGACACAGTGTTATTTCTTCGAGATCTAGCATACCCCAAAAAGGGAACTGATGCTTATGCTTATAGACAAATAGAAACTCTAAATCTTGCAATGCTTAGCGACTAAGTTTAAAGACATCTCAGAACCAACTTTAGCACTTACTTTCACAACTTCATGAGTACTTTTGGTTCTCCTCCGACTTTTGAAGAGTTTTCGATACTCTTGGCTCTTCTGAGCTAGTGCATTGCGACTAGATGTTGCTTCGCTATTTTTTAAGGAGTGAATAATAGGCATTTGTTTGGCAACAAATGCACTCGGATCATAATTAACAGATTGGTCTGGTGTTACCGGAAGTAACTTTGCAATTAAATTAGGTTGTTTGCTCAAGTGCGGATTTGAAACCAGATTTGAGTTTCTCCCTTGTGAAGACTTTGCCCTCTGAATCGATGTGGGACTTGGCTTATCAACGGGTTTTGAACTAAAATTGCCACCTATCCGAACAAATGAGCTATCATTGTTCACGAGGTTTGGAGTTCCTCCCTCTGCAAGAGCCAGATTTGGGTTTGAATTGAGAACGAAAAGCTGAGAATCAAACTCCAGTCTGGAAGGTTGAATCGATTGTCTTTTGCTGGGTGAGAAGTTTATATAAGAGACTTCGTTGGAGTGCGAAGGAGTAATGGAATTTGGTTCTCGAAGCATTTTACCATCTCTGAGTTTTTTCAGAATATATTCATGCAACGAGCGATTATTTTTTATATAGGTTTCGTTTTTCGAACCAATGAGATTATGATGGTTATACTTTCTTCTCGATAATTCCAGCTCTCTGGCGTTCTTTGCAAAATTCGCCAAACTGAGTGGAGATGCTGCTTTTGCTTCTTCTGGGGTTAATTTTCTTGGAGTTGGAAAAACATTAAGGGCTTCTAATTTATCAAAAACGTTTTCTGGGTCCTGCCGAAAGAAAAGCGTTGGAGGTTTCATTCTCTCGCCTTTGCTGCTTATGGGTCTGTGCATTAGTGCTGTTTTTGTTGCTGAATTATTTGATTTTCCATTTGACTGCAGCAAATTCTCAACGTGATGAGTTCTTGTATTAGACGCTGTATGCGGTCTTCTTTTTGCCGGAGTTCCCTCGTCAGCACTATAGAAATTTTGCTTGTTTGAGGCGAAAGCAGGTATTTTAGCTTGAGAAGATGGAACGCTTTGGTTCTGCTGAAATTTCTCATTCGCTGGTGTGATATTTTTCTTTAGAACAAACGAGCTCTTCGGAGAAGCAATGGAATGGCCATAAGAATCGTCTGACTCGCTCTCTTCTCCATGGCGTCTCCTTCTTCGCCTGGCAGGAGATTCACTGGGCACTGGTGAAGAGCATGAAACCTTTAGTTTGATCCTTGGAGAGAGATTCATATTTAGTATTGATTTTCCATTCACCTCATTTGGATTATACTGAAACAAACCAGTTTGTTTCTTGAGAGATTTCGTAGTGATATTTATTCTTTCTTGATTGATTATCATCTTCTCGAAGTAAAGAGTCTGGTTCTTATGATTTCTCCTGTCGGATTGTGATGGACTCAGAGATGGAGCATGAAAAAGGATCCGATCGATGAGTTCCTCGCCTTCTTCAGGATTAATTGGTTCCTGATTCTGTATTGCTTGTGCTGACATAGTCCTCTTCATTTTTTTGTTACTCCTTGACTTTTTTTTAATTCTTGGAGCTGTGAATTGCTCATCTAATGGTATACGACTATCTAGGTGATCAGCTTTTTGAAATTTTTGTAAACGTGTCGAAAGATCGAATCCTTCAGGTATATTTTCAGCTCCTTTAGGATTAGAATTCGATGCCTTCAGGTTTTTCTGAGATGGCGACTTTTGCATTAAGAGAATGCCTGCTTGCTTCTCGCTTTTTTTACTAAAATTGTCCATCGCTTGTTTTGACATAAAAGATGCTAGCCCGCTATCATTGTTATTCAGAAGAAAGTTATGCGGTTTAATCGAACTCTGATAAACTCCACGGCCTTCCTTTAGTTTATTGAATATTTCCAGACGTTGCTTTTTCCTGAGGAGAGAATACTTTTTTAGCCCTTCAATGATGGGGAAATTCTTCTTAAAATTATGCTTGCTTATTGTTAGGAAAGTTGCCTTTTTAGATATCACCTTTTCGAACCAATTAGGATAAATTTCGGTTACTAATTACCGATATTCTAAACTCGTATTTTTCTTGCCTGCTTGGCTGAAATAATACTTCTTCTCCAAAAATTGAACCAGAATTTATATTGCAAATTGTCAACCATTTCGTCTGTGCAAAGACTATTTCCGATTTTTTCAGAGGGTCTGCGATTTGTTCCAAAAATTTCCTTTCGATTTTGCAGACTCCCTTTTCAAGGATATATATTTTTGGTTCTTTTGCCAGCTCTTCTTCATCTGTTATTATATCGCCCTCAGAGGAAAGCTTTTCCTATTCGATATTGTATGATGTGATGATGATGTGCAATGATCGTTGTTCTTACCTCAAATGAGTACGATATGAGATTACGACCATGACTGGAAAGAAGAAGAATGTTAACCGTTGCCAGCGTTTCTATAATGAAATTATTTCTGCGTTCCCTCTCCTTTTGGATAAATTCATTATAAGTGTCCGCATTAATGGTTAAAAATTCTGTCTTTTTCTTGCAAATAATTGTAGCTGTCCTCGCCTTAGTAGGAGCTGTGAGAACTACAAATAAAAGAAAAAAGTTAGTTGGAGCTTAGGTTTTGTTTTTTACCAATTTCACCAAAGCTTGATCCTTCCCCTTGAATTTTCGCCAAATTACCGTATTTAGCAACGAGGACCTTAAAAAGGTCTGATTCTGCACTTAGCATCGGCTCCGACCTTCGCACTGAAACCGATCTCTTTTCAGCTCTGTTTCCGGTATTTTGAGACTCAGGATGAGCTTGAAAACCTTCTTAACAAAGTTTAAGACATTATTTTTTGCATTGATACCTAGATGACCAGTTAAAGGCATGGAATGATTTCTGCTTAGAGGTATCTGTTCCGAATGTAATTGTAAACCAACTTGGGTTGAAGACTTTTTCGAAGTTCTGAGGATCTGAAGTTTTGCTTCTTCGAAGGTTTTTCTTTCGTTGAGAATATTCTCTCTGTTTTCTGAGTTTTCTCTCTTTTCTTCAAATCGAGGAATACTGCCGTTTTTATCACTAGGCTCCCTCTCAGTCAGGTTTTTTATATTCTCTTGATCCTTTCTTGATGAAAACCAATTATTGTAGTTTTTTTGAGTAACTATTGCGATTTCTCCAGTTAGCACAATATAAAATTTCTGATTTGACGCATCTCCTTCTTGAAACACCAGGTCCATGGCTTCGTAAGCTTCATATCCCAAGTTAGAACATAATTCTAAGCATTTATCTCTCCTATTTCCGATTTCTTTAGAATTAAATAGGTTCTTGAAAAACTCGAGCTTGACGACGAATTCATAGACTCTCTAAATTTTTTTGTTTGGTTTATAGCAGGGATTATTGGTAAAGTTATGCACCTCGGCATCCATCATCGTTTTGTTCTTTTTTTTTAATGCTTCTACGAGTTTTTCATAATCTGAACGCTAGAATAGAAGTTTAAAGTAGAATGCTTCAACAAGACATCTATATACCTCGGATTGTTCGTTGGAGGCCTCATCACTTTTAGGGAGGTCAGTTGATTTCATATTGATCTCTCCCCCGATAATTTTAATACAGCAGATATGTAAGGAAATTATTTTATTGCAACCCTAAAATCTTTGTGGAAATAGAGCATGTAAACAGAAGGGATAATATATAATCTTCAAAAGAATTCGATGGATTTTTTCGTCAATTCAGTTCATGTGTCGTAAATACAAGAAGCTGCTATGAATAAACTAGGGTGGATCCAATAGGTTGTTAGAAGAAGGTGTTGAATTCAGTTGTACCTTATGTATAGTGTTAACTCCCAGAAATGAGAGTATTCTGAAGTGAATAACTGCTGAAATCCATAGCAAGACGGTATCATCCTGCTGATTATTAATCAGTAGTTATGCTATTGAATTGAGCTGAGGTAAAATTAACCATTTACTCACAATTCGACCTCGAGAAATAAAGGTGCATTTGAAATATTTAGAAATTTGATTTTACAAAGTGTATATATGTAGGTTGAGGATGCAGTTCATACGGATTGAACTCTAAGTTTAGAAAGGATAATAAATTACTTTCCTGATTTGATGAGTCGCTCAAATTTAAGATAATAATTTCAAAAAAACTTGCCGAGTAGCAAATCCAATAGAAGCACTTCAAGACATGAAGCTGTTACATATTTTCAGTCTATACCTCGTATTTTCAGCCATCAGCTCATCAAAAATCATCTATGTCGACTCAGAAGCTGTCTCAACTGGTGATGGTTCACCCAATAATCCATACCGTGATATAAATACGGCGATTTCATCACTGCTTAATGTTCAATCCAAGCTTATCGATCCAGATTCTCGACTTATACTATCGTTAAGATCGACTGCTTATACCCTAACGAGTTTAGAGATCATTGGACCATTATCAGGGTCTATTGAAATTACGACATCATCCATGCCAACTAGCTTAAAAGCACAAAATTTTCCGTGCTCTACTCTCCCAACAGTTGTGGTCAGTACAAATGTTACTCTGACGACACTTTCGGTTGTTCAATTCACAGGACTTAAGATATCTCTCCAAGGAAGTTCAGACTGGACCCTAAAAAATATTGCAAGTTTTGATGTCTCATCTTCATGCTTCGATCTCTCTGGGTGGTTAAACACCACAAGAATACCGATTCAAACAGAGCTCATTTCTCAAATGAAGATCTTAGATACAAGTATTTTGACGGGGACCAATATTCAATTTGTTAAAATAAACAACACAAATCTCACAGTCGCCGACTCTGAGTTGGTCTTCACAGAAGCCCAAAATGCGACAAGTGGATATATGATTTCTGGAATTCTGGGGTCAGAAAATTCTCTTCAACTCAAGAATTGTCTTTTAAGGACTAATGGCAGTTCACTGTTCAATTTACCAAGACTCTTAAATGTCCGTGACGGCTTGAATTTTTGGTTGGAGAATTTCTCAATGACAAATTTCTCTTCTGTAGTGCACGAGCAAATGATAGTAGCAACAAACTTCTCTTTGATTGCGCTTGATGGTATAGATTTTGACAATGTTTCCTTGAATTACGTTGATCAAAGCGGTTTTGAAACCGAAGCTTCAAGTCTCATCCAATTTTCTGAATCTATGGCGATTATATTGAATAATATCACGTTGGCAAGAGTCAATCTGAGCCAAAGTGAACAAGCTCCTTTGATTTCCCTGATAGGGATCAGCAGCTGCCTGAATAATTGTACCTCTTACAATGGAAGCATGGAATTAACCAACTTGCACTTGGTAAACTCCACGTGTGCTCTCAGTGTGATTAACTATCGAGGAATTAATCAAACTGTTCTCTGGTCAAATGTCACAGTGACTCGCACAACATTTGGACAAAACCCTTTCAATTTTTCAACTACGTATCCAATTACAGGCCCTTCCTCCGAAATATCGACTCTTTACCCTCAACAAGTATTTCAGGTAGCTAATTTTTCATTCCAGGAGGTGACGTGCTTGGGCTCTGTCCGTTTGCTTACCTTCGAAGTTGATACTCAAGAGGGGTTGTACTCCTTTAAAGAGCCTTTTCAGATCATGATGCAAAATATGTCTCTAATAGAGTCGAGTTTCAGTGTAGCTCCTCATAAAAACTCCTACAATATTATCCCAGGTGGAATCGTTACGAGCAATGGATTCTTTTTGAATGTCAGTTCATTCAATTCAATCAATAATAAATACCACTACCCTGTATTTATGAACGATAACTACTTCACATCGCTTATCTTGCGAAATTCCTCATTTATAGGCGACACCTACAATTCAACGACGCTCTTTAGTGCCAAGGCCAAAATTTCTTCCGGTTTCACTATGTTCTTCTCTCAATACATTTCCAACACGTCATTCAGCCCTGTTTTTTACAGGCTGATATACCTCTCAAATAGTAGTTTCGCAAATTGCATCTTTACGAATTCAATTGTGCTCAGTTCAAATTATCCAATTGTCATAGTCACGAGCAATAATTGGACCAATTGCTCCTTTGCTCCCGACCCTAACTCGATTCTCAAAAGTCCAGCTTTTGATATTGAAACATTTGACCTTCAGACGTTGACTTATTTTACGACTTCTTCTTTTATTCATGATCCTCAAATTCAGAGAGCGACTCTGAATAATGACCTGGAGCTTCTTGGCGCTCTGGATCTAACTTGGGATACTGTTTCCGCCTACAATTTTTCCTCAGTGCTGTTTCTCTCCGTGTGTAACAACATACTTGACTCACTGAGCCTTAATAATACAAACTTTTACCAAATCATGAATTATAATAGAAAAGAAGCAGTTACCAATTTTGCTTCTAATACAGTCTCGAATTCGCGAATTTATTGCAATGATTTTTCATGGTTTATTGGCGCCTACTCCATTGAAAACTTTCTATTCTCATCGAATAATTTTACAAATCTTCAAGGAGATTGTAAGATTCTGGGATTCGAACAACTGAGTGCCGAAACAGCAGTAGTTGTAGATCAAACGAATATCTTTAATATGAGTGGTATCTCATTTTTGTTTTTCGAGTCAACTCAAGTTGGGCGGATATTTATCCACAGAACAAATGCTACAGTAATCGAAATCAATGATGGATTCATTGAACTGAGTAGATTATATCTAAAATCTAGCTGTCACATGGATACCTTTTTGATTGACAGAGTTAATATTAACACGAATGCGGGAATTCTCGGAATATTTTCCATCAACATCATTGAAGATATTTCTGAGCAAGGTAACAACTCTGCCATCTCAGTTGCTATACAGAATATTCAGGTGACAAATGTGCAATTCTCATCTCAAAATATGGATGACCTTCCATCTTCAGGAATCCTCCTACTATTAAAAAGTTTTTGTCCGATAAACATCACCAATATCTATCTCGGAAATGTGAAGACTGATTTTAGTCACAGTATCGCAAGCTTTTCTTCAAATTTCATAAATATACAAAATCTTACTGCAATCAATGTGCTCTCACAAGTAAATGTGGCTGTAATCGATCTTACTGCAGTCAACGTAACAATAAATAACAGCTATTTCTTTAACGTTTCAGCTCCTTACTCAACTTCGGGTGGACTATTGAATATTGGCTTCAAAGGCTACTCCCAACTTCAAGAATTGATTGTCACAAACACCTTCATTCAAGAAAGTGTCGGATATTTCGGATCTGTTTTTTATATAATGAGTGGATTGTTCAATATCTTTATAGATAACTGCACTTTCATCAACAATCCTGGAACTGATAGAGGTGTTATTTATATGAATGAGGTCACTGCTTCGTCGTTCCTGGTCTCTCGTGTGTCTGTTACTATGACGAGCTTAGCACTTTCAGGCTCTTGGTTCTACATGAAGGAGGTGGTTGGGCTCTTTTTATTCACCAACATCACTGTTACTGTCCAATCTAAAGTACCTGGATCATTAATCCAAGTCACCAGCAGTCCTTATGCAAACATAACTGTCCAAGATATAACCATAACTTCACTGAACTACACAACACCTCAATTAACAGAAGAATTAAAATTGCCTACAGCCTCAAGTATCGCTTCCGAAGAAATTAACAAATTTTCATTCGCGACACTTGATTCTGGAAATTTTACCTTAATGAGAGGCTCATTTTCAAGATTTAACTTGCTAGGAACTTCGCTCATTCAAGCAATGCAAGGAGCATATGTTCCCGTAGTGGAATTAAGAGACTCCTATTTTAGTGAAATCGTTGTAACAAGGTTGGATGGAAAAGCATATTTCCCAATGATATTTGTTGCATCAACTGCGCCTATAACTAGTACTGTTTCTGTTGGAATGCTTACATTGCTAATTTCTAATTGTTCTTTTGATAACATTTATTCAGAACAGATGGGAATGATTGCAGTTACAAACTACTTCCAGACTAGCGCATCCATTTCTATTGATAACTCTACCTTCGGAGAGCTCTATGGATTAAACGGATCTGCCCTAACTTTGCTTAGTCCGGACAGCAAATCTACTCTCTGTCTGGTAAACTCTTGTATATTCCAGAAAAATGTTGCGGCATTATTTGGAGGAGCGATTTATTCATATGGAGCTAATCTAACCGTTAAGAACACTCGTTTTACTGAGAATCTGGCTTTGATCCAAGGAGCTGCAGTGTATTATGAAGAACCAAAGTCTAATTTTAGCGATTTACTGGGCAATAACAATACATTTGAAGGAAACGCTGACTTTGACGCGATCAATAGAACCGCAAGCTCCCCACCAATTGGACTGAAAGTGGAATTTGACCCACAAAATATTGCAGCCAACAAATTGGTTTTGAAACAAACCTCCAGTGGCTACTTCATTGGCAATGCAACCTCAGAATCGCTTCAGAATTTAATGGTTACGACCTATCTGTATACGGCCAGTGGAGACATAATTCCTGATCCTTCGAGGGAGATAGCAGTGTCAGTAACCGCAAACAATAACAGAGGTAGCAGCATGTACACCTCTCAAGCTGGTTGCACCTACCAGAAGTGCGTACTAACGAACATCACTTTAGATCTTTCGGGTCCTACAGGTTTTAACGTCACTGTTAATGTCTCATACCTGTCTAACCTGTACAATCTCAGTACAAGCTTCATCATGAGTCTTCGACCTTGTGTACCTGGAGAAATCTATGTGAGTTCCTTTGAAATTTGTCAAGTCTGCCCGGCTGGAAAGTATTCTTTCAATCCTCAAGACAGCAATTGCCAAATGTGTAAACCAGGAACAAATTGCCTTGGAGGAAGCGAGATTGAACTTTATCCTGGATATTGGAGAGCAAGTACTCAATCAGAAGTTATTTATAGCTGCAATGATAATAACGGCCAGAGATGTCTTGGTGGCTATGAAACCAACTGCACCGCTGGGTTTACTGGACAGCTATGCTTGCAATGCGACTACAAGAATGGATATCTCCCTGGTAGCCGACTGGGGATTTGTCAAGTTTGTACCGCATCATATTCAGTGATTATCAAGGGAATTTTAATGTTCCTTTATACCGTGCCCTATCAGTTTTTTGTTATTTCCGTCATTATGGATAGTAACACTCACTATATCGAAGCAATTATTCGCAAAACGACCAAGTATCTCCCAGACACATCTCCATATGTTAACTTGCTGACGACTTACTCCCAGATTATCACTATTGTGTTGTCAGTTTCTACAGTTCTACAAGATCGTTTATCAGTCTTTGCGGTGGTAGGTAATCCAATAGAAGCAGCATTCTTATCGCTCGAGTGCCTACTATTCAACCAATTTGAAGTGCCTTTTGAATATCTGGTTTATTATCGAATTATAATATTTTCCCTTTCTCCTTTCGTGAAGTGGCTGATTTTTGTTGGACTATATTCTCTTCTCTGTGGATTCAACCTTGATTTTGTCAGAAGAATGAAAATTGTGTGTGGGCTTGTAACATTAGTACTAATCGAGCAGCCCGGGATTATTAATGAACTTTTCCATTTTCTGCGATGCAAAGATTTCGGGACTGGTGGCCTTTTTATGAGCGTCCGGCCAAATTACTCTTGCGAAACCGAGGGATATCTGAGCTTCAGAAATAACGTAGTCTATGGGCTTATTGGATTTTGGGTTGTATTTATTCCGTTTTTGTTCTGGATTTTTCTCTTTCGAAATCGCAAAGATCTTGATAAAGAAAGGATCAGATATATTTTTGGTGGATTCTTCAACGAGTATCAGAACAAAATGTATTTTTGGGGGGTTTTCTTGATATATTTTAAAGTGGGTTTGCTGCTGATAAACAACTTTGTTGATGACACCAAGATAAGGGCGTTATCGTCTTTTGCTTTTTTGTTTTGCTTCAAACTCTTCACGGATTATATGCAACCTTTCAAAAGTGATTATCTTACCCGGGCACAGAAAATTGCACTTTTAGCCTATTCAGGAAGCGTAATACTTGCATTCTATGCTGACGATAATCCTTATCCTATTTTATATTATTTGTCTCTCACACTTCTGATAATCCTCAATGGAGTTGCAATAGCTTACATCTTGTTTGTGCTGTTCATCATGTACAAAATCAAGCACGGTGAAATGGTCGTAAGTTTGTTCCGAGCCTTAAGAAGATGTGACTGGAAATCCATCAAAGAAGAAGTTCTCGGTATCAAGGAGAAACCAACATCTCAAGAAGTCAAGAATCAACTGAAGAAAACAACTCTTCAAGCTCCGCTTTCAGCTCAAGGGATAGATCTAAACCTGGCCAACGAGGAGGACTTGAAACGGGTAGCAAGAGACAAGCCGCAAGAAGGCAGTGAAAAAGTACGAAGACAAGGAATCTTGGCAGCGAGATTGAATCAAATTGAAAGTACTGTTTTGAACTTAAGCGAAGGAATAATGCAAGATGCTGCCTCTCAAAATAAACTGGGATCTGAATCTCAAAAAACTCCCCAGGTTCAATCAATCGAGAAACGTAAGCTCCAAAAACAGAAGGAGAAAGAAAGAAAAACACCCAAAGTAGAAGTTCATATTTTTGAGGAATCCAAAGAGACTAATCAAACTAGTCTCACATCAGAAGAAAATGTCCTTAAAGAATTTGAGCTTCTCACTTCTCAACTAAATCAAAGTCAGAACTCCCAGATCGAGAACAATCTATAGTAGTGTCTATCATTCGCTGATTACACCTTTTACACATTGGCAAGCGAGGAAAGGAGAGAAGATGCCTGGATAACGTTCTAGATTTAGAATGATCCATATCATAGACATCAATAACAAAATACACGAAGTGAGTTAAGCTTTTCATTATAAGTCTATTTCATCTTTGCCTATTTCATTTTTATCTTCGCAAAATAGGTCATTATTGTGCTTAGCTGAAAAACATTCAATAAAATTTCAGAATAATCTATTAATACTCAAACTATTGAGATAGTACGATTTCTTCGTTTGGAGACGAGCTTCTAAGCTTTTGGTAGATGTTATCAGCACCATTTTCAAAATAACGGTATTCGGCGTCTTTGGAGTTGATTTGAAAAAATTTGTGTAAAATTATCATGTTCGTCTTTTTTTAGAACTGATGGATATCTTTTTCATGATTTCAGGATTAGAGCAATGGGGTATCGGCTTGCTACCCTTGGACATTGAGCTCTCTTATGTTTGACATTCTAGCTTCGTAAACACCTGGAAGGTTTAGGAACACTTTATCCAAAAAGGCTGGGTTCTTTGCAATCTTTCGAAAATTTAACACATCTCTCACCTGATTGCCAAATGCTTAGAAATCACATCACTTTTAAGGGTTGATAGCAGTTACTTCGCTAACGTCTTTCTAGCTAAGTGATACTTCAAATTTTTTTCTGAGCCCACATTGTGGCTTATCAGAACAAACTCAGGTAGAGACTAATAAATAGCTCAGGAACTAAAAATCAGCAAACATAAGCTCTGGAAGGTAATATTACAACTAATATTGGAAGCAAATAGATTAAGGTCAACAAGAAAACTCAAAACGACTCTGAAAATTTCTCGGTTTAGGTCTGAGTATCCCAAGCTAGGATTTGAATACTCCTTATACTTTGATTTTTTTGATGCTCAGTAAAAATCTCAACGTGATATTACAGCAAACCTTTTTGAAACAAAAACAAAACATGCACATTCACAAAAATCAAGAGGCTCCGAGTTATATTTTGTAGCATGGTTACAACTGTTAGAAAATTTCTTGTCTGATGTTAATTATATCATGTAAAGCATATAAAACATTTTTCGCTTTGTTGCTTCTTGGTCAGGTTCAGAAGGAACACAATAATCAGATTCTTTGGAGGTGTTTACCTACTGTAAGATCTATATAGATCAAAACTTTTATTATATCAATCCTCTGTGAGAGACCAATTACTAACCAATTTATTTTGGGCGCCAATTTTGTCTTGAAATATGAAACAAACGAAAAAGAAAGATAGTTTCGAGTTTTTATTCAGCCAAGTGGAATTCTACGAACTAAATGGGAAGGAAAAGGCGAAGTTTCTGAAGAGCTACATAGCTCGTCAAGGTTGGAAGATTCAAGACAAAATCCAATCAGATCACATTAAACGTATTGAAAACGTACCTTTTGCAGGTCCCATCATCAAGCGAAACATGGAAGGTAAATCAAAAGGAGGTACAATTGAGGGAATTGCTTGCCAGATATGCTATTTGTCACCTACATACATTAGTGATTGTGGGCACACTTACTGTTGTCCATGCCTCGTGAAACTTGATGCAGCAAAAGGAGCGCTGTGCGCTGTCTGTCGGAAAAAATTCATTGAAATATTTGAAATAAAAAAGTTGTCAGCATAACATTGCTTAGATGTTAATCCTAAGTCATACAATGATCTTAAACTATGGGTTAAGAATTCATCTTTCTTATTTGTTGTAATCTTTACTGATTTATGAGTAAGTGTTGGTAAATCGAGTTTCAAATGATAAGAATATTAATATCTTTTGACGAGAAATTACTGAAAAGAAGAATGGCTTAACAATTTTGACTATGAGGTATATGAGCAGAAAAACAATAGCAGAGAAGAATTGGTGGACTTTAGGAAATTTATTAATGCATCGTCCGCAAAGAAGAAGAATTTTAGATTTGTCAAGCTCAATCAATTTCATTTTGCGAAAGATTGTTTCTTTGGAATTACCAAGAGAATTTATGTTATTGTCAGGAATCAATTCATGAAAATTCGATTTTCTTGCTGTTAGCAAGCGAAGTTCGTAATCAGTAGGATTCAAATGTGACTTGGTTAACTTTTTCTATTCAACTGCAGAAGCTTTCTAAAAACTGGTTGAAGTGCAACAGCTGCCTTTAATATATAATGTTTTCATTCTATTCTCGTTCTGGCTTACAGAATAGGGAAAACTGTTTTATGGTTTATCATCGTTCCAAGTCACGAAACAATTAAATGCTTACGCCCTCTTTTCAGAAAAAAAAAAAAGGTAAAGAAACTTGCCATCTCAGTCGAAACGGTTATTTAATTTCCAGCCTTTGGATATTAAATTTACGAACTCTCGAGATAGATTATTATCCAAAATGAGTGAAATAAGCACTAAGAACTCATTCGAAGGAGTAGTTTCGCGAGCATCTGACTCGTTCGATTATGGCACAGCTCATGAGCAGATAGTGGTCATTGAACAGCCGAAGAATTGGTCCTCATCTCCTTCTAAAAAATTTAAAGATGATAGCAAGCGTTCCGCAGAAAAAGGACTTGATGTTTTTGAGGCCTCATTCAGTTACATAAAAGGATCACTTTCCAGTGGATATGTGACGATCCCCTTGTGCTTTGTATTACTTGGTTTCATTCCTTCCTTGGTGGTTGGTATTCTGATTGCTTTTACCCATTATTTTACAATCTCTCAACTTGATCGGATTGCTACGGAAGCCAAAGTGACGAAATATACTGATTATAGTTTGCTGGTCCATAAAATTCTAGGCAGACGTTTCAGCTACGCTGTTAAAGGCCTTCAATTCCTTTATTGCTTCGGAGCGGCTCTTGCTGAGTTGGTGTTTACGATAGAATTCACGGCTGGAACAGCCTGCTTAATGCAGTGGGACAAAATTTGCCAGGATCCTAGTCACCAATATGCCATTGTGCTCTTTATAATCACTCCACTAGTGATGATTACAAAGATGCATCAACTCAGCTATGCGAGTCTGATCGCTACTGTCATACAAATCAGTTTTTATGTCTTCATTATCATCTACTTACTGTTTGAATTGAAGATGAATGATTTTGGCAAATCTCATTTTTCCAGCGCAGTGGCTGATCATAATCTCTTATCCATTTTTGAGGTGTTTGGAGTCCTAATGTATACAATTTCTAATGCTACGAATCCCTTGGAAGTGCGAAAATCACTGACGAACGTTTCAAATTTCCCCAAAGTCCTGAAAAATGGCTGTGTTGTTACAGCAGTCGTGGCTCTTTTACTCGGATGTACTGGCCCTTTCTTGAATCAAATAAGGAAAGTTAATGAAATTATCCTTATGGAGTTGCCAACAGACAATACATTCATCATAAGTGTGGAACTCCTATTTGCCATAAGCATTACGGTTAACTTCTTAGTTTTCGGCTTTGGTATTTTTGAGCCTCTTGAGCAGATAGACAAAATAAGGGAATTCATATTCGACGATGAAAGGAAGGAAGCTAGTTTTCTGAAAAGATATCTCGTGCGCATGTTTTTCGTATGCAGTATCTTCTTACTTACAGCTGCAATTCCAAACTTAACAGTTCTCGTGAGTCTGGTGGGTTCCCTAAATGCGGGTCTACTTATTCTTGTTTTCCCTTCATTAATGACGCTCAAGTTTTACGAAGGAAGGAACGACAAGAAGAATTTGAGACTCCTCTCCTGGATAATTTTGGTTGCAGGCACAGTTTTCACACTCATTGGAACCATTTCAAATGCAGTGAAAATAATTTCCCCTTCTCCAGCTGACTTGCTAGTTGCGAATAACCCGAACACAGAAGGAATGATTACTTCACCGTAAAATTTTCATACCTCAGTCATATATATTCATATACTAGTTTTTTAAGTTTGGGTGTCTAATTTCTATCCTCAGTAAACAGTCATTGAAAACCAAGTTCGATTAGAGCCAAGTTCATCAAATGTTAACAGCATTTTAAAAGTGACATACCCTTTATGTTTATTGCCACTTGAAGCAAAAGATTTGAGGAATAAATAGACCCCCAAGAGCAAACATCGAAAAGATCAAAATGGACACATTCTTTTGTAGCTACACATTATTTACAGAGGAAAGTTTCTTAAATCGATCAACCAGTCCGAAATTTGATCGTATATTGCAGATTAGCCGTGCCCATTCCAGATGCTACTGATTTTTCGTTGTAACATTGCAATCGCTTTGTCAGATGCTTTGCTTTTTGACAGTTTATTCTCCATGACGATCACATGTTTTATAACTCAATCTGAATACAATCAAGTAAAAGTTACTGGATCGAGAAGAGCGCGAGAGAAGATGAAAAGCGCTTTCAAAAGTATCAACTATTATTTGAATCTCTGAGAAAGTAGGCAATTCAAAACTATCAATTTAATTCATAAGGTTGAATAAGTTATGAAATTTTGCGAAGATTCAACTAAGAACTTTAATACATTGAAGTTAAGTAAAAACTTTTGAAGCTGTTCGATAAGAAATAGATTAACAGGAGTTTTGGAGTTTGTTGTATTGGGATTGGTCTCACATAATGGCTCTTGGTATATTCTAAAGGGAATCACATCAGAATTCAATAATCACTTGAGATATGCAACCCGCCTGAATAAAGCTAAATCTTTTGAACACCGTTTTCCGCCTGGATTATATTCTTTCATTGGGTACTCCTAACATTTAAAACGTAAATATCTAAAACAGCATCAGAATAATCAAATTTAGTGCATTGTGAATCGTTGTTTTTTTGTAATGTGTTGTGCTGATAAGAGTTAGTTTCACTACAGGTAATGCTTGCAGCAAGTAGAATATTCAAATTAATAGTATAAAGTGAGCTTAATGAGATCAATTCTAGAGTTTTTCCCTCTAATTTTCAAAAAAAACAAAACCACGAACGAAACTGATTATGGTCGAACCGGTACAAATTAGTTTCAAAATTGAATTCATCCAACGCTCTAAATTTTTCACTTGAAATTACGAAAGAAAGCAAAATTCAATTCCTTTTTGCTCACAAAATCATTATGAAATTAGTTAAATAATTTTAACAGAGTAAATGTCTCAGATTTACGAGTTCTTTATCCTTAACAAAAGTGGCCAATGTCTATTCTATGAGGACTTTGTTGCAAACACGACAATCGAGAAGTTCAAGGAGGATAAGCAAGAGCGAGGGCGCCTTAAAAATATCAATGGTATCGCGGAAGGTCTGAAAATTTTTGCAAAAAACCTTGGAATGATATCTGGCAACAAGCTGCGCAGTTTCATCACCCAGAAATACAAATATAACTTTTTTGAATCTGCAAGCGGATTGAAATTTATCATACTGTCTTCAGAGACTGCAAAAGATCTAAGTGAAACCCTGTCATACCTCTACACAGATGTATACATAGAGTACGTCAACAGAAATCCACTCTACGTCAAGGATACCATAATTGAGATCCCAGCCTTTAGAGACAAAGTTAAAGAAGTCCTTAAATAAGATTGGCTTCCCATTATAAGACAGTATGGTGAGAGAGAAAAAGAGGGCCAATAGTCATTGTTTTTGCATTATCCATCATCCTGTATCCACATGCATATTTCTACTGTTGAATCATAAAAATTCAAAATTCAAAAGTATAGTGCTTTAAGAGTATACTTGCGGAGCCTGTCATAAAACTTCTTTTGAAAGATAAAAGATCAGCGATTTTGCGAATAATGTTATAAGAAAGAATTACCGGGACTTCCAAAACAAATTAATTTCGTACATCTTTTGGCGTGTTTACAATGATTGTTTCTGTTATCAGCGAATTTGCATAATTCAGATCAAGAAGATCTGAAAATTTAAGATCCCTTTGTCATTGGTTAGTTAATATTTGCTTGCTAATGATATGAAGCTTTAAATTGATTGCAAACTTGACTTATGCCTAATAGAGCGTCACTTCTATCATATCAGCAATTAGGAAAGTGGATTGTATTTTTCACTCGATATAATTTTATCAAATGGTGAGGAGTGAGGAGTGAGATTTGAGATGTAGCAATCGCTCCTTCAGGCTAGCTTCATATCATAAGAGAGATATCTGCCTCAATCATATCAGATTTTCACATTATGTTTTTTTCGAGGCAGACATTCAAACAACATGGTTCTGGAATTTGAAAAATAGCACCTTTTCAATACAGAATGGAATAAATTAGAGCATCATCATCTCCATTTGGACCTATTAACTAATTTGCACGCTTCAACCATTCAAGATAACTCTATTCATTCCAGCTCGCAACCTATAATCTAATCGATCAATAATAAGCAGAAGGTTCAACTGCTCTCTGCGAATTTTCTGATGATAAGTTTTATATTTGATAAGAATTCTTTTTTGGAAGCACTGTTACTTTAAAAAAGCTAAAACTAGGTTAGGCTTTCTGTGAAATTTACGAATCAAAGGATTTTACAGCATTATTTTACAAATAGTCTCTGCTTGTATCTTGATATCCTATTTTCTGACGAATTAGCCTGCAAAAATATATGGATGTCAAATATCGTCAAGCGGCCCTAAAGCTCAAGAATTTCCTTTTTACTGGAAACAGCTCCAGATATCTTAATACCAACCATAAACAACTTTCTTGTTAGGAATATTGTAGAATTGAGTATACCTTTTCAAACAAGAAACTAGCCACTAAGAAACTCCTTATCAAGCGGACTCATAATTTGAGCAACTTCAAAGTGATATATAAATTTAGAAGTGAGAAGAACATTCTTGTTGCCTTTTTAGAGTTTCACATTTTGTCAGTTTTTTTCATGAATAAATTATTAAAATTATAACCGCAAGCAAGAGAGTGTTTTACTCAGGGCCTAAATTGGCAGTATTACCGAGCTTTCAGGTACTCCAGAATCAAAGAAACAAGAGTACAATTATTCTACAAATAAACCAGCAAGGATGTATTTTTTGGAACTGATTTCACTCTCAGATGAACTGAGGATGGAAAGCGAGTGTATTTACTGAGGGCTTCCATCGAACCAGTAAGTAGTGCGTAGCTGATTTCTGAGATTAAAGATGTTTATGTATAAATTAGATTCAGTTTATATCAATATCTATGGAGAGAAGAGGAGAGAGAAAGAGAAAAAAAAGAGTGAGTAGTCTTTAATTTCGCGAATTCGAAACCTTGTGAAGCAGAGGAAAAGTTATATTTCAAATTTCTAAGGGCAACTTCATAATTTCATAGAACACATACAACTCAATCAGAAAATTGCGCTCGTTGAACAGATTTTAATCTATTGTAACTGCTCAACAAAAAAAAAAAATTAAAAATGTAACTTCGTACAGCGCTGTTAAATGCTAAAGTTGCAATTTAATTATAATTTTCTTCTAACTTTTTGATTTAGATTAAAAACTAAGAAGAGCTTCTTTTCAAACCAGCACATTTCTAAGTTTGAAACAATAACTAATGCAAATTCGGTATGGCGATTACATATACCTCTCATTCCAAAGGGAGGGCGGAAAGAAAAATTTGGTGTCCTGTGATGGACACTTCAGTGTACATGCTTGGTCGGGACCATTCAACTCGATGTTCAAGAAAAATTATTTACACTGTCTTTTCCAACTGCATCCAAACCAGCACAGCGCGAAAGATTGGTTCACCGTCGAAGCGGAGAGACAATTTAAAGTGCTTCAAACACTCGATCCGAGTAATCAAGCCGGAAAGATGGCAATCTTACCAGAAATTAACGCCGAAAAGGAGAAAGAAAAAAAGAGACTGGAGCGTGTTAATCTTCTCAACACAAAAGAACAAGAAGAGCAATTTGGCAAACCTATCAGGGTTAATGGAAAATTTACTTTGAAACATGTTCAGAGTGGAATGTTCTTGGAAGTTGTTCCAAAAAGCCATTCTTTGTCAAATGAACTGACAGAGGTGGTGCTGACATCTACCCCTTGGACTGACAATCATTTCGAGCTACACACTTTGACCAAAGGCAATGAGACGAGCGAATTTATTGAGTATGGAACGCCTGTCAAAATCTTCGTTCCCAAATTCAAACTTTATTTAGTTGATGACGGGAAACAATATATTGCCAAGGACACTCCTCAATCCATCAACCCCGAAAATAAGTTTCTTAACACAAAGGTTTTTGCTAAGCATCCACTGCGTCGACAGGAAGCTCAGTGTGAGAATCAATCGCTGTATGTGGTAGGAAGTCAATTTGAGACCAGCAATTCGATTGTCTTTGACAGTTACGATCGTAAGACGACTCCATTCCTGAAGACAGGAGAATATCTTCGTCTTTTTAGTTTCAAATACTACTTTACCGTTCATTGGTATGCCGATATCAACAAAAATTTAAATAAGATGTATGGACAAGCGTACGAGTCTCTCGAATACAAGTTTAACCAGAGCAATACGATTTTTTCCTTTTCGCCCATACTCACCCAAGAAGATCAGCTCCCTCAGCAAGAAGTCATCGTCCCGTTGGATATCGAAAACCTCCGAAAAAAAGATTATTCATTGAAAAACAGTCCAGAAGCGAAAAAATATTTATTACGACACCAAGTCAGCGGCTGTTTTCTGGCTATAGATCCTGACAAGAATTTAGTACTCGTTTCCGGTGACGATCTCACACCAGAGAGCAAATACTGGTGGGAGGTAGTGATTTTCGCAAAGCCCCTTGAAGATAAAAGCCATAACTTGTTTCTTAACTACGATTTTGTTATCGCCTTTACGAAAGGTGGTGAAATTTCTCTCCTGAATTTCAGCGAGGAACCCTATCCTACCTCGAATGTGCAACTGGAAGTAAATACCACTTATTTCATGGGATTTTTCCTGCCTGATGATTACGTCAATAAAAAGCTTCGACCTGACAGAAAGAAATTGATGATCTCTTCAACATACGACGAAAATAAGCAAGTGAAATTTAGGGCAGAACTCGTCAAACCCCACGAAATCAACGCGTTTCTGAGAGCCGAAAGTCTTTCGAACTCTCTTGGTTTCTTTTTAGACTTCATGGAGGATCTGAAAACTCCATGGGGTCGAGATGAACACAAGAAATATCAGAAAAATATTACGGATGGTGAAACTGAAGAAAAAGAAGTCGAGAAAGACATTGATGAAATTTCTGAGAGCGAAGAGCCAACTCCCGATGGCGTTGTCAGCAAACCAGTGAAAAAGACCGTTAAAGTTAAGGTTCCATTAACGACAGTCTGGGATAAGATAGAGAAAGACACATTGCTGTATCTGAATAAGAAAATGAGAGAGCTAGCAGATATCATTCGACTCTATATGTATAAAGAGCCTATACCTAAACATTCGTTAGGTGACGAAGCCGCAATGAATTTGGAAGACGATGATTTTAGGAACATCCTTCAAATGGATGAGATTGAAAACCCAGATGGTGCCAAATCTAACCAATTAACTCAGTTAGAGATATGGATGGCGAGAGAATTCCGTGTCATTGATCAAATGTATATCATCTTACACTATCTGATGCGTGACTCACAAATTACAAATCAAATCAAAAACTTAAATAAGAAATTCGAAGATCAGCTTGATTTCGTCAAATTGGATCATGGAGATTGTATGTACTTCTTCAACAGTATGCTTGAACTCTTGCTGACACTTCTCAAAAAAGACTCCATCAATCACTTGTACGGTTCCCAATACACCCGAGTTTGCATTCATTGCTTGACTGTCGAGAAAGAAGGATTACTTCAGTTTATGAAGTTAGAGGAAAAATATGAATTTAGAGAACTCCTACTTCAGTTAACTTGCAATGCATTGTGGGATGACGACTTAGACGCCCTAGGACAATTAAATTTCTTCATTGAGAACGTCAAGAACGCTATTATGGCAGAGACAGACTATCAAGGTCTCTACATTAGACTTTTGAATCATCAATCACGTAGCAAGGCCCCGAACTTAGACAATAAGGTTGAAACTCAGTTCATCACCCAGTATCTTCCAACTAAAGAAATTAGGGAACATATGTTTCCAATGCTTGAAGAAAAAGATGGAGAGCTATTAATCAAATTTATTCGGTATCCTAATAGAGAATCAGGTGCGACTGACTACAAACTGAAAGATCTAATAGAAGCGAGTAAAATCAAAATTCACAAGGATACTGATCCAGAAATGAGAACCAAACGCACTTTTGCCGAATATTTCCTTAATTCCTTGAAGCTGTTACATGCAATGGCGCAATCAGATCATCTCCTTCTCTACCAGGTTTTCGTCAAACATTATCCCTATACGATAGTAACCAAATTTGCGGACGCAAGTTCAAGCTTTTTTGAATTGAGAGTTCTGTTGGGAGAACTGATTACCAACATCCATATGAGATACTGCAATGTGCCTATTAAGACATTCCCTCCTCAAATTCGGATCGTCGGAGAATCTGCTTTCAATAACACTTTGGTGGAAGCCGCAAAGAAAACAATTACCAGCAGTCTGGACACACTAATTTCCGACATCGAGCAGGAGGTTATTAGAGAAAAGGAAATGGTGAATGAAATCGAAAGCTGTAAAAAACTGACCAAAGATCAACTGAGTCAGACGGTCGTAAACAAATTGATGAGTGTTGATAACTCTCATGAAGATGAGGTGGCATTTTTGGAGATTATTAAATATGGTCTCTCATCGTCAGCAGGTGGAGCAGTCCCTCTTAGCGAGCTTAAGGAAATGCATATTTTATTCTGCAAGGTCCTTATGAAGACAAGAGATTCGAAAGACACAACCCCCCAGCAAGTTATATTGGAAGCTTTAAATATTTTAAATCAACTTGAAGATCAAGTGGATAAATACGCGGCTCTCGAGATTGTTGAGCAAATAAGCAAGAAATCTAAAATCCATTTTATGGATAACACAGGGGATCTTGGCAGCAGCTTGGGGATAGTTGATGAAAAGGAAGGTCTTATTTCCACAAAAAAAGTTGCTCCTCTCCCACTTCAGGACGCTCCAGAAGCTTCCTTTGAGATCTCAATCGACTCATTAAATAAAGTTATTGATGACACCATCGAAGGTTGGAAATCTAAAGAGAAACTTTTTTCCAATCAAGCTAATGAAATGCTTGCTGGGCCGGAGCAATACAACACTTCGACTCTCGTGAAACTTCTTTTCCAGCTCATGCTTAAAAAGGACCCAGATATTACTCTTGAAGTCCTCAGAAGAATCAAAAGGATTGCTAGTTTTGAGAACAATCTTCTCTCTGAGTTGAAACAACTTTCAATGATCACTGACAAAGAAGACGTCAGAAGAACGACCGAAGTGATCAATATCATCTTCAAGATGAACGAATATATTCGATTATTCAAATGCAAGCAATATTTCTCAAAAGCAATTCCAACTGAAAGAGTCGCCGAGATATTCAAAGATATTGATTCCAAGATTAACCAACTTCTTTTTACAATTTATAACGTGAAGAAGCATTTCCGCTATTCTGATCCAGACCAATCACCTGAAGATCGATTTTTGAAGGGATATGAAAGATGGAAGAGCGCAAGATGGGATAAACCTATGAAAGTTGTGGGGGAAGCTGTTTCAAGGGTTTATCAAAGGATTTACTTAGCCCTTAATATTCCGATGATGCTATTTGAAATCATTGAAATAGCTATTTCAATCAAGGAAGATAGATACACAGAAGCCGAAAAACTGTACTTGAACGTAATCCGCAAGACAGTTTTTATCCTTTTAGTGTTTGTTTACAAAAATAGACAGAGTCAAGACTATCTCTATGCGAAGAAGAAAATGATTCTCAACTACTACCGACAGGTTTTTATTAATCAAACAGTTGACGTCATGCCACTGTTTTCTGAAATGATGAGAGATAATCAACGCCTGCAAAAACTTCCAATCAAATATTTATATGATATCACATGGTACACATTCTTCGGTACTCTCGGCAGGCGAATTTCTGGGGTTGAGACAAATTCCTACCTATGTGTGACCTTGGGGTCTTTGCATTATCTCCATAAACTGAGAATCGGAAAAGATGTGCCTCAGATGCTTAAAGAGAAAATAGAGCAAATGCTTACCGTGTTATCATCACACCACCTAGATACTTTCGACTTACTTTCCAAATGGATTTCTTTGAGGCAAGGTGATCAAGCTACCACAGAAGCGAAGCTGCAGTCAATAGAAGCATCTTACTCGTATTTGAGTATTAGAGAATTTATGTGCTCTTGGTTGGAGATACTGCCCAAAATACTGAAAGATGGAGAGTTCAATACAATCATGAGTGATCTCAATTTCCCTAAATGGGAAGGAGTACTATCTGCTCCTCCTGTACAATTTCAGTTTGAACTGAGAAATCTATACTGCAAGTTTGTATCTCAGACATGGTATTCATCGAAGCAGAAATTGCAAATAGCTCAGGACCCAGAAAACTTCAAAAAACTGATCTTCCAATTATTTGCAGATCTCAATGCGTACATTCTATGGGTGGTTAAGCACACTGAAGTGAAAGAACTCGAAGACTATAACCCTAAATACTACTGGCTCGCAAAAAAGGAGGATGTGGCGGCACACAATGAGCTATATGAAAAATTCGACGCCGAAAAATTATACAATGCGAAACTCTTCATTTACGTAGAAGACATTCCTCTATTAAACTTATGGAAGGAATACATTTATGAAGGACTGCTTGAACTATTAAATAAATTACTGTTACATGAAAGCGATCGGATGGTTTACACCTATGATTACCAGAATCGAGCTTTCCAGAATCCACTCCTCTTCTACTTACATTTTATCGAGAAACTTTGCTGGATTCCATGTGACTTGAAAGAAAACCCATTTTTGAAGTTAGATGATGCTCTACAGAAGGCCAGCCTGCTGCCAGAATACAAGGCATACAAACCTCTCATCATTAAACTTGCCAACCATGTCAGAGAGACTCGTCCAATCTTAAAAAATAGAGCTAAACTCACCACAAGAACCAGGAGAGAGAACGGAAATGAATTATTTGAAAAACGCATTGACGCTCTACTCAAAAATAAAGCGATGATTAGAGAAAAAAATACGAGAGCGATCGCCGAAAGCTTGGGAACTATAAAAGAGTATAAGAAAATCATCGCTCAAATAATCAGTAACCTGAGAGCTAACTATTTGAGGATGAATAAATCTGAGGTGGTATTTACTCTCGAACTTCTTCGCAAAATTATCGAGAAAGAAAACACAAGAGAGGAGGAGGAAAGGAAAAATGATAAGCACAGAGATGATACACCGATTTACATGTGGGATAGTGTAAAGCTCACTGACTTGAAGAAAATTTACTCGCTGCAAATACTCTTCAAGGAAAATCGGCTCACTGACTTGATTTTCACCTTAAAAACACAGCTAGAAACTCCAAAAATCACCAAAGAAATCTTAAAGCTCGGTCTTGCCTATCTATATGGAGGAAACAGTATCGTTCAAAAAGAATTCTTTGAAAAGTTCTCAAAAGAAGAAGAAAATATCTTCTTAGAAAGTCTAAATGAAATTATTGAGAACAACACTAAACTATTGAGAGAATTTGAAACAGAAAGAATATCAAAATTATATTCACAATCACTCCGAGAAACTTTCGAAAATAGTTGGGAAACAAATTCTTCACCTCTTGACGATAACTTACTGTTCGAAAGAGTACGAGATAATATGGAGACAGCAGATTTTGTAGATGCAACTAAACACCCAGAGCATGGCGATGATATAAATATTTTGCTGTTGGCCTTATCGTTTTTGCAAGGTCTTGTCGAAAAACAATGCGCAGATCTCCAGAATTTCCTGCGAGATCAAACAAATCGAATTAAAAGCGATGATAGCGTCTCTCGCTACGGACGTCAATTGAATTTTCTCGGGAAACTTAGATCGCTCTTTAATACATATTACAAGATTCACAGCAAGTATAACATCACTATCGGATTCAAAATAGTTGATGTTCTTGCAGAATTCGTGCAAGGAAACGTTAAAGCCAACATTCTGGATATCCTTAAAAAAACGTTCCTAAATGACTTGTGTAAGATGCTCACAGAGTACAATAACCGTTTGCACCTTCTTCCTCGAGGGTTTGATCCTGATCCATACACAGGGGAATTCATGGCCCTAAAGAGGAAGATTATTGGTGTCATAAAAAATATTGCTGAATATTCAGATCGCCAAGATTCTTCAATCATTGAGAATCTTAAGAAATACTTGGACTTGGCAGGTTTGCTCAATGTTTTTGAAGGTTGTATGTACAAGTTCTTCGGATGGAGCGACACGAATCATCCTACAAAAAACCTCATGAGTGCAATTGAGGCCAAGATGCAGAAATATGAGAACAGCGACCTCTATGGCTGTTTGGGTGATGCTTTGAATATTTACATTATTTTCAGATATATCTGGGACAACAATCAGACATTTGAAGAAGAAATGAAAAAACTTATAAAAGAAAACCGAAACCAAGCGAAAGGAGCTGTTCTACAACATTTGATACTTACTTTCTGCTTGCAGCAAGTCCATTCTGTTGAGATCCTTCAAAAAACGAAATCAGATGAAGATGTTATTATCAAATATTGGTTCCCTTTGTATCCAGCATGCGGCTATCTTAATGAATCGACTAAAATTCAATTCCTCGCCGAAGTTGACCGAACAAACACTAACAGCAAGATTCGAGAGCTTATAGATGCTTCTGACTTCATCATTCCTCAGATGGAAGCAGGATTAGAGGCTCGGAATCTCTACTTTGGGCTAAATGCAGAAAATATATACCAAACTTTAAGACTTTTTACAAACTTCCTTGCGCTTCTCATCAATTTAATCAACTTATTTACACTGATTTATGAAGGTGAGGTCAAGCGAAGTGCAGATGGGATTGATTCGGCTGTCCTTGCACTCAACATCGTTCATACCATATTTGCTGGCTCGATAGTGATCCTGTGGTTAGTTACTTACACAAAACGACATCTTTCTGCAACCTGGGAACAATACACTGATGAATACAAGAAGGAAACACAAATATTGCCGCAAGCTATAGAACAGAAATTCCAAGATGAAGAGTATGAATCCATCACCAAAGATGAATGTCTCTGCTTGCTCAAGTTCAAAGGTCCTAATTCTGAAGAATTCGATATTATTGCCAAACATCCAGTCCTTTACGAGAAGATTCGAGCGTTCTATCATGCCCAAAACTTTTGGTTTTTGATAACATCAGGGACTTTAATGTGGCATGTTGCCTATACTCTTCTGAGTGTAGGATCAATCTTCACTCCTATTGTCACGACCCTTTTGTCTTCTGACATTGCTTCCCAGTCTCGAGCTATTATGGCTGTATTAAAAGCAGTTTATACCAACTGGAGGCAGTTCCTTTGGACTCTTTTCTTGCTTATATTTGTGGCCACATTTTATACTTTCATTGGCTTTTATCTCTACCAAGATACATTCTCTGTTGGAGAAGACGAATCAGAGAAAATATCCTTATGTACCGATACATTTGGATGCTTCTTGACTGTTCTCAACCTCGGGCTTCGAAATGGAGGAGGTATTGGTGATGCGATTCAGCCTAGTTACTATTCCAGAGACGATGTCTGGCCTTTCATAGCAAGAGTCGTATTTGATATATCATTCTTTATCATCATGATCACGATTCTTCTGAACTTGATCTTCGGTATGATCATCGACGCCTTTGGAGATCTGAGAGATCAGCGAGTCAGTGACGATGACGATCAGCAAAACACATGTTTCATTTGTGGTATCACTCGAACAGTTTTTGAAAGATTCATGAATTTCGAGGATCATACTACGAGAGAGCACAACGTCTGGGACTACCTCTTCTTTATTGTTTACTGTAAAGAGAAGTACAAACATAATAAAAATGACATGAACGAGGTCGAAAACTACGTGATTGAGAAATATTACTCAAAGATGTATGATTGGTTCCCTGTCTCTCGATCTCTTACCCTCGAGACAAAACAGCAGGAGAAAAATGAAGATATCATCACGTTACAGAGATCAATCAAAGCTCTAACAGAAGAATTCAAAGACTTCAAGAAGGAGATGCTTGGAGCCAGACATACTCGCCGGAACAAGATGAATCCTGACAACACTATACCGAATCAAGGTAATGTTCAAAAGGCTCTTCCAGATCCACAGCATCAAGAGCAAAAACCAGAGACCCAACCAGAGACAAAAGCAGAAGAACCGGTTAACCAGAAGAAGGAAACAACACAAGAGTAAGGACAACAAATGGTTCATATCTCATTTCATTGTTTGAGCAGCAACAACAACCTTAATATGCTTAATAATTTTATCTCTATATGATAAATATATTATTAATAGCACAAAGAAAAACCTAACAATTGTATGGAAAAAATCAAAAGATTGTAACTGTTCATTTTCATCGATGAGCAGTCCGATTCTTTTACATAACATTCAACAAAGTATCGACTTTTGAAATCACATTAATAAACAAATTTAAGGCGGATGCATTAAAGTTCCTAATTCTTTGAACTGTGAATTATAAACACTATTTTAGGTAGCATTGATACCCAGCATAAGAACATTGTATTCTTGGCCAATTTTGTTTAAAAAGTTGAGCCTGGCAATACATCTGGCTTGAACTGTTAGCCCTTAGATTGGGAAAAATCAATGAATGTTTCTGTATCGAACAAAATTACCTCCGTTTTATTTGTTTTATTTGTAAACAAATCTTCATGATTTTTCGTTTTGTGTAAATGAAAGGCTGGGTAGTAGTTCAGAACAAACTGCCTCTCAGATTGCAAAATGCTGAAATCAGTTTATGAAGCAATAGAAAAGAAGTGATAGCGCTAAGCATTGCTGAAAAAAAGAGTTTTTTTGGATGTTTCTCTCACTATGTTATGCAAAGAGCTAAAGATCAACCCGCGAATAAGACCAATAATAAAACTTGCCTTTCTCTGTTATGTTTAAACTTGGCAGTGGTCTGTATAAAGAATAACATATATTATAGTAGATATAAAACGACCGATTTTAGGATCAAGTCAACATGTGGAAACCAGAAGTAAATATCTAAACTTTTGGTGACCTTTATTGAGATAAAGACTCCCAACATTTGCGATTTATTTCGAAGAACTCGATTGCAGCCAGAGAGTTTAATGGTGTAATTGACTTAGCTCGCAGAGAGTATCTTTAAAAAGGTATCTACCGAAAAGATGCGAAAATAGGGGCATGCACCGAAAAGTATAAAAAGGCAAACAATGAGACAAATCTAGAGCGCGCTGTCTTTTCGAAGAATTACAATTACTAATTTGAAGTCAGTTCAATGGCGATACATGCAATTATAGTTTTATGGTTATGTGGCACAAGGAATGTTTTTACAAAATCATCCAAAGCGTTAAGACCGGCTTCTTTATATTTGATTTGAAAAATGAATTACAAGAAGCATCTAAAAAGTTTTAAGAATTATCCGGGTGAGAGGAAAAAACTATTAATGACTGTTGGTGCATGCTGAAAAGAAGTCTGGTTGAGTCAAAAGAAGCTAAAGGAGAGAAAACCTTTCCGAATTTATTTGCCAAGCTTGGGCTTATCTATTACTGGATAGCCAACGTTTTCTTCCAATCAAGAGTGGCAGATAGTGATCAAATATTGTAAACATGAGTCAATATTTGAATATTTTTGATTATTATAAGCTGACTCTTAAACCAATAAAAATCAATCGTTTTTAATTCTGTCTTTATATATTAGTGCATGTGCAAATTTCATATAATGAACAGAAAGACTCTTTCTTGTTTTTGTTAATCAGACAATGCTATTTCCAACGCGGGAAAGAATTGATAGCTTTCTCTTTTTCGTTAATTTTTGTCTTCAGCTCTTGCAGCAGCTGCAGCACAGTTGAATCATTAGTCGTAACATTGGGATGTTTTTGTGGAGAGGTCTGGCCAGCTCTATTTGGGGAACGATATCCTAGCCTATCCGGTTTCTCATCTTTCTGCTGCAATTTTTTCACGAGATGAATATCTCTATAAGAGCGACTTGCTGCTCCTTTGATATAGTTAGCTTGCAAATTTTGTTTCTTTTTTGCATATGTGCCTGTGTTGCTTGTTTTATAATTTGCATTTCTGGAGAGCTCATGAACTCTCTCGGCCAAGTAGCCGCATCTTTCCTCGCTACCAGTCCTTTCGCGTTCCGGCGTGGTCAGCCGTATTCTTGATCCAGTTTGTTTTGTAGAAGTTTTAACGACTTGATCTTCATTTGCTCGATCGGTTAACTTTGTAATAAAAAAATGTTATGTAAATTTTGATCGGACAGATATACCTTCTCTGATTCACTATTTCTGGCTTTCACCGCTGAAACATCGATACTGCTAAACTTCAAGTCTTTTTTTTCAGGACTCAATGATTTCTCTGATTTGTAGGAAACTAAGTTTTTATGGGAAGTACTTCTAAAGTTTTTGTTTATCTTCGGACTAAAAGTCAAATCAGCTCGCTCTTTTTCCCTTCGCTCTTTTGTAAGTTGTCCTTTTAGATCTTTCAGATTTTTCTGATGCTGCTTTTGATAAAGTTGAACCCGTAAAATGAAGGGCAATATCATTATATTTTTTGGCATTTCGAATTCTTGCTGAGATAGATTATCATCGTCACTTACAGTGTCACCCTGATTCTTCTCTTTTTTATGAAGAAAATCAGTGCTTGGATGTTTCTTTCTTTGGATATCATTTCTCTTTCTGTTGTAGCCTCCCACTAATTTAGTTTCACCTGGAATATACATTAACTTTTTCGAAAGAACGAAAATTTACTTTTGCTTTTCATCAGGTACTCTTGATTTGAATTTTTTGGAGTTTCATTTTGGATTTGTAATGGATCGGAATCTTCTACCTTTGCATTTGATATCTGCCCAAGATCCGATGCAGAAGCTCTTTTTTCAGTTTTTGGATTCACAATCAAGTCTTGAGTTTGCTCGTTTTGATAAGTATTCTCTTGCCGAGTAATTGTCGAATGTTCGGAGAATTGATTTTGATCACTCACAGAATCAGAATTTGCATTTTGCTCTGAGCACACAGTTGGACGGAATGAGTATTCATTATGTAAATGAGAGTTTATGTCAACAGGAGCCGATTTTTTCAGCTGCTCTATGTTCTCTAATACAGAAGTTTTATTTGATTTTGATTCAAATTCCTCGTTAAGAGACGGTTTTGACTCTTCGACATTATTATCATGATGTTGACGGTCGCCATCTTTCACTTGCACATCCAGATCTTTTGTTTCATAATCTTTGTCCAAATTCTGGCCTTCTTGAGTATTTTTCATTCTTTGGTTGTCGGATGTCTTAATTGTTTCCTCAGCAAATTGGCATTCTTGTTTTAGTTCTTCAGAAGTTGATTGAGCGTTTCGCCCATTTTCTAGATTCAGAAACTGCGAAACTTGATCAGTTTTCACATTTTGGGTTATATCATCAGAGACCTCAGCTTTGCTGGCTCCGGCATCTGAATCTTTCTCTGGGAGGACTGTGCCACTTGACCCTTGTCGGATTTGTTGCTCTGGCAACTCAAGTTTCGGGTGTAACAATGTGTTTTTATCTGCAGCATTCGTTGCTTTTTCCCCCTCTCTTTCTTGCTCTTCATTTTGTCTCTCATCGTTGTGATTATTTGGTGAGTTATAATCTGTCAGTTCTGTTTGTAGTTTTGATTCCTTTTCGATTAGAGAGGTTTCATCACAAACAATCTGTAAATCATCGTCTTCTGTATTGGATTTGGCCGAGTGAGAAGTTTGTTTAGTTATATCATTCTGAGGCTTTGATGAAATTTCTTTCGTGATGGAAGTAATAGTAATAGCCTCATTTGCTTGCGGGCTTAGATTTCTCGTCTGTTTTGACAATATTTCATTTATAGCCGTCTCAACAAACTCTGTTTCTTTCTCCTGCAGATATTGATTAACCAATTTCAAAATAGAATCTTCAGGATCCTTGAAAGAAATGAGTGCTTTATCTTGACAGGTATTTTCGTTTTCTGTTTCTTTTGAGCGGGGCATTGTGTTGGAATTCAAATTTTGACATACTAACTTTCCTAAAACCTCAGCTTGATCCGATAAGTATTGTCTAACGACTGTCAAAAGGACTTGCTCATTTTTTGGGTTTTCAAATCGAGATTGTGAGCTATTCTCCAGAGCATTATTCTGTTCTTCTATCTTTATTGGAACATCCATTGTTGGAGATTTTATTGTTGGAAGGAGCTTTATTGATTGAATTATCTCTTCAGTTTTCTCTGCCAAGTATTGTGCAGTCAAAGCCGAAAGTAGCTTTTCATCCTCTGTCGATGGAGAAATACCTTGGTCCGAGCCAACGTTTTCTTTGGGACTCCAGCTCTTTTTCTCATCTTTTTGATGTTCAGCTGCGACCCGGATGAGATCTCCATCGAGGATTTCAGATAAATATGAAACAGCGAGTTGTGTGAATAATTTTTCATTTTCTTGAGTTGAAACGATTGGGCTTTCTTTAATGGGCTTTGAATCAATTTGAATGCAAGAAGTCTGAGAGTCTATGGTAGATAGCCGTTGAGGCTGTGATGTTCGACATAACTCTTCAGCCATTTGTGATAAATACTGTGAGACGATTCTCAGTAGCACATCCTTGCTATCTATTTTCACTGCCGTAGTTCCCTGGACCGCACCTATTTGTTTATTTTCTCCTGAACTCTGAGAGTAATTTGTTTTTAAAACATCATTCCCGACTGATTGTATTGTGGCATGAATTAGCTCTTCAGTTTTTTCGTTGAGATATTGCTTGACGATTTCATTTAGTTTTTCAAGGGACTCTTCTGAAAGTGTTGAAGAGTGTCTTTCTGTGGCAGATGTCTCTTCCGACATATCTCGAGTGTTTCGAACTCAGTAATTGCTAACTTTTAAATAAATCTCTCTGTTCTGATTATGTTATGTTTATCAATAATTTTATTCAAAATGCTGTATATTTAATCTTATCATTTGTTTGAATCGCGAAACCGTTTGGTTTCCACGAAGTGAATTCAACAATAATCTCTTTCCTCCTCTTGAATAATAACAATAGTTCTCTGCATCTTAGAAGAGCCTGAGTAATAGTTCAGTTTACTAACTCAACAAGAGATTGGTACTGTAGATGTTCTTCTTAAATCGAATCTCCAGGTCAGATTTTATCTCCGCAACCTTCTATGATGCACTTTTTAAGATTTTTATACCACCTTGAAAATACAACTGTCGATTCTGATTTCAACAATAGTCAGCAACATTTCGTATTAAATTCATCTTATATAAATTCCCCGCAAAATGAACGCTCAATTCAGAAGAGATACTTTTTTCAATAAAAGCTCGCTTATTTTTTACTCAAAAATGTTGCAACAGAAAGTTTTGTTTTCAGAAGTAATCCAAAAAGAAAATCTTTGATTTCTTTAAAGTGAAATATTTTTAGTTGGATTTTCATTAAGCTCGCACACATAATGGTTTTTGATACAAATGCAAAGAGTTTTTGCTTGGATCAATGGCTTTCTTACTTCATCTTCTCTGAAGTACATGAGGTGGTTGAGGGTTTAATTGTGATCATTTATCAGCCAATAGATAAATCATAGCTTTTCCAAAATAGTTCACATAATTCGAAAGAGTTAATATTTCTAGTAGGAAACGTTCTTTCGAGGCAATAGACACCACTTCGCTCCTTATTGATCGCATATATTATCATGGGAAAGCTCGATATATCTATCTATCACATAACTCTCTCGACTATGCAAAATTTTCGTTTCTTCTAAGCTGTTAGAAACCAAAGAGAGCATGCCAATTCTATTTTTAAAATAATATTCGATTACATTTCAGCTGTTCTAAGTTACTTTTTGGAGAGTTATCCCACTTCTTGAATTTGTCACAGGTGGTGAAATTTTTTTAATAATAGTGCCTGCTGAGAAAGAGGGAAAAAATGAGGAGGATGATTTAGCTGTTTGAGTTGTATTGTTTGGCCATATGGAGTTGGAAATTGGCAGATTTCCAGAACTTCATAATATAGGAAGTCCTCTCGCAAGCTAATCCGCAAATAAATCCTGCTGCATATTAAGTAAGGTTCAGGAGCTTTTATAAAAAATATTTCAAGATCAGTGGTGGGTTCAAAACTGCGATTAATTTAATACCTGTTCACTGGCAAGCTCGAATAAAGATGCTTAGACTCTTCTTGGCTGCATTTCTTCTGATAATCTTTCCGAGTTGCCGTAATTTTCATCAAACATTTTGTAGCTTAAAAAAACTCAGTTTCTGTACAGATTATTACGCTGTTCAGCTCACCATACCAACTTAATGACCAATATAAACCAAGTCCTTTTCTGATAACTGACGTTCAGCCTTCGTTTTCTGGGTCGGATTCTCAATATACCATAGCAATGTGGGTAAACCATGATACAAAATGGAATAAAACAGGCAATCTCTA
>ENA-UOTX01000136-UOTX01000136.1-compost-metagenome-genome-assembly--contig:-NODE-136-length-80610-cov-15.020116_pt1 | contig 80610 bp, 42 predicted proteins | sample MGYA00238143_ERZ746982 | MGnify/ENA primary metagenome ERZ746982 (study PRJEB28758, sample SAMN06268862) | compost metagenome | isolation source: single cell | place: USA: California, Emeryville, Joint... | reverse complement strand
TAACAAATAGAAAGAGTGCAGAGATATGAATCTAAATTTCTATCATTAACTGTTTTTACTTAGATAGAGACATTCACCAAGAATGCAAATTTTGTTTGAGGAATCGCAAGTCTCGCCCTCTTACCTATTTCTTCTTATTCGCTTTCTCTTGTCTCTTGATGTAGAACAATGCAAGTGCTTGCATGGCCTGACTAAACTGGTAGCTTGGATCACTTCTTAAATCCTACATAAAATTACACCATTGAATTTAGCAATTTTGGCTTTTAATACCTGAACAAATTGAGTGAACTCTTTCTGGATCGCCTGGAAACTGTTCGCATTTTTCTTTTTCCTTACCAGATAGCCTCTAGCATATCTTTGTATAATCACAGCAGCCTTAAAAAATTCTTAAGCAACCCATATTTCCATGATTATTGATTACCGCATTCTCAAGATCTTTCGCTGCGCTTAACAAAGACCTGATTTCTTCGGTGATTTTCATAACTTCTTTATGAGCTGTTTAACTGATAAGCGAATGAACTACAGGATAGGATTTACGTTTTTCTGCGGCTGGGTATCTCTTGTCTGAGGCAGTCGTATTCTGCCATTTGCTCTGAGAAACACTGGCTCGTGTTTCTTGAGGTTTTTTCTGCTGTTGCTGCTTGAGGTCCTCTCTTGTGCTGCTTCTTCTGCTGGAATCAACATCGCTCATGTTGCTGGTGACACTGCCTCTGGATCCAGTATCGCTTTTATGCTTTGCTATCGTCGCCTGTATTTTTTCATAGACGAGAGCTTCTGGGCTTTTGTTCAGGGTTTGAGTCTCTCCAATATTTGTATTCTGACCTTCTTTTTGCTTTGCAAGACCCACGAGCGGCGCAGAAGTAAGAGGCTGAGACATAACGCTTCCTGCTCTCTGCTTATTCAAGACACCTGCAGAAAGTGATTGGAATTTGTCGCTCTCGGAATGTCTTCGCGCTTGGCTATCGGTAGCCTTGCTGTCCTTGGTTTTATTGGCTTTAGTTTCGACAGGTTTGGTTTCTACAGGTTTTGTTTCAACAGATTTTTCTTCAACGGGTTGTTCATTCTTAACAGCATAGGTTTCTTGAACATGAATTGCGTCTTTGGTACCTGTAGTCTTGACTGGTGTTGATTTTTGAAGATCAATGGCTCCTTGGTGAGTAGCTCTCCTCAAAGTTTGCAAATAAGCGTCCTTCGCTGAAAGTTGCGGTTGCATTGTGCTCGCGCTTCTTTCCCGTTGTTTCTCGGGTCCACTGGACGCTACCTTCTTCTCAGTGCCTTTAGAAGCAGCCTGAGTTGAAGTGGTGTGCAGGCTAGGACGATGACTTTCGAAGATTTCCTCTGCAGTCTCTTCAATTATAGGCTGCTCAACCACAGCTTTCGGTTGAGATTGTGTGTGTTGCTGAGTAGGTTGAGTCGAGTGGGCTTTTGCTCCGAGTTTGGACTTGAGCTCTCCTTTCACATATCCTGTGGGTTTGCGAGTTCTCTGGGGTTGCTCTTCTTCTGTTGCCTTGGACTGTGTGTGACTCTCTCGGCGATCAGCTTTTCCATGCTTAGTTGGCAGCGCCTCTACTTCTTCCTCCTCTTCATCCTCTTCTTTTAAGCTCTCTCTATGTTGTTGGGTAGATTGGGTCGGATGGGCTTTTGCCCCGATCTTGGACTTAAACTCCCCTTTCACATATCCTGTGGGTTTACGGGTCCTCTGAGGTTGTTCTTCTTCTGTTGCCTTGGATTGAGCGCGACTCTCTCGGCGATCGGCATCTTTATGCTTTGCTGGTAGCGCTGCAACTTCTTCTTCCTCCTCTTCCTCAGATTCTTGCGAGCTATCCTCTTCGCTGTCAACATCAGGATCTTCAACTTCATCTTCCTCAATGATTCCTTCCGTAGCGGTGATCATCACAGGCTTGGTTATCGTTGTTATCACAATTTTTTCAGCAGCCTTCGTCTCAGGAAGCGGTTCTGAGTGTCCCTGTTGCTCATGAGGCTTCTTTTTATAAATAATGCCATCCCCGGAGTGACCCACGAGAACAGGCTGTACACCTTTCAATTCCAAAGCCTCTCCGCCAATCGTATGACGCTTATTCAAGTTTCCCTTCGTCTTTCCTCCTTTTTTCTTTTTCTTTTCACCTCCATTTGACTCGTCTTTAGACGAAGCCTGTCCCTCCGACTGAGCTTTCTTGTTATCTCCTTCATCGTCAGACTTCGAAGGCGCATGAGCCTTTTTGCTCTGCTCAAATTTTCTGACGTTCTCTTTCGTTAATTCATGAGTTCCATCGTTTGCAAATTGAGAAGTCCTTTTCGAACCCGAAGCCTTCGTTTCTTTTGCCCAAATCGGCAACAATTCGTTTTCCTTCCTCTCCTCACTGCGAGCTTTAAGTTCCGCTAAGACTTCCTCGCTTGTATGATTTGGATGTCTACTGCTGCTCATAGACCTGTCGTCAGAGTGCATCGACCTAAAGGACCCTCTCTTTGAAGGAGTTTTTGTCTTCAATTTAAACAGAGGCTCAGGTTCTTTCTTCTCTTCCACTCCGTTATGCTTACTCTCCCAGGCTTTCGTCTCTCGTGCCCAAATAGGAGCTAACGCGCTTGCTCTTCGTCCACTGAGGATGGATTTGATGTTAGGATCCATCAAACTGTATCTTTTTAGTGGATCATTGAAGTTAATCTTCCTGATTAGCTCAGCTTCCTGCATTGCTTTGAGCTGTTCAAGTCTCTCCTGCTGCTGCTTTTCTTCCTCTTCTTTCTCTTTCTCCTCTTCAGCGAGCTTTTTGACGTCATTTGCAAGCTTTCCAACGTCTATGATATTTTCTTTATGAACAACCGTAGCCTTTCGTAACTTAAGCATGTTGCTCACTCTTCGGAACCATCTTTGGATCAGGACTGTCGCCTCGAGCTTCTTTTTCCAGACTTCTGTCATTAATATTTCTCGGATGACTCCCCTTCCCTATGAAAATAAAATAAGCAATGGAAATCGAAGGTCAGAGAAAAACCCTATTGCTATAATCTTTTCTTCTGGAGTACACAATTCTACGTTCATCGTCAGAGAATAATTTTCTATCAACTTCAGTTGAAAGGAGGTGCTCGTCTCTTTCTAACAATGGGATAAGGTGGAGTTTTTTCCTTGGGATAATCTCCGTTGCATGGGTTGTAACAAGCTTTTATGAAATCTGTGAGGATTTTGATTGAGGTAGGAACTAGTACCTGACGCTCGATGTATTGCTTGCCTGGTTCGAGTTTGAATTTGGGTTTCTTCGCTTTAGAAACCTCTTCTCGGACTGGTGAGGCTTCCCGACTAGATTGATGAAAAGCTTTGTTAATGTTCTTAAGGAATTATGTAGATTACTAAAATTTCGTTTGAAGATCAGTGTAAGCGATGTCAAAGAATTTCTCCTTCAAGATTTGCTTCCTAATGAGTTTTTTCTGGCAAATTTAGCTTGAATAAACGATTAATTCATGTTACTTCCTCATCAGAAGAGATGCTTGCGTCTGAATCGATAATTTTGGCTTCAATCTCCTGTCTTTTGATTATAAGAATCGCGTTTTCACTCTCTTCTTCATCTTCTTCTGAGTTGAGAATCCTTTCTTTCAATTTCCTAGTTGAAGCGTGAATGTCGTACATATCACTGAGAAAAAGGGGCTTACAGAATCTCAACGCCTTTCCCTTTACGAATCTCGCTATATGAGAGTGCTTTTGAAAAAAATGATGAGATTAAACGATAAATAGAAGCTCCTTACTCTGTCTGTACGTTGGGCTCATTGAACGAGTCGGACTGCCGCTCCTTGATATCGACCTTTTTGCAGGCGTCAAGAATTTCTTGTCTGATCTAGCTAGCGTGTGTTTGGCACCTGAAACCCACATTTTATGATGATGAAATCATTCACCGAACTTACTTTGTGGAGTCTTGATTCTGCTGGCTCTTGGCTCGTCTTTTGTGTCTGCTTCTTGAGCTATATTAACTGTGAGCACATTCAAAAGAATAGAAAAAGCTTACTTGGCTCAGTTCTGGTGATTGCAGGCCATTCATCTTGGAGAGTCTGACTGGTTGCTATTTCAATAAAGGCTGAATAATCATTTTAATGAAGAAATACCAAAAGGCTGTTCGATCTGCTTTTGGGGTTTTTTCTTTTTGTGTTTGGTGGTGCCTTTTGAGAGACTACCATTTTTCTTTGATTTCGATGTCGAGCTACCTTTCTTGCTTTCTAAACAAAAGTACAATTTTGAAAGAAAAATGATTGTTCCATACCTTTTGTAGCACTTGGCAAGAACATTGCGGTGGTTGTGGACATCCGGAGTAATGGAGTATCTCACCTAGCAGTTAACAGATAAATTTTGTTAATATTTTTTATTCTAATTGATTAGATATTTATTCCTTCAAGTCATGGCTCAATGAGTCACTCAGTTCAATTTGTCTGCTAGGCTTTTTTTCCTTCAAAAAAGGGAAGAGAGAAAACCTGTTATTAGTCCCCATTTCAAGGGGACTCACTTATTATCAGCAAGCTCAATATGGCATAATATGGCATGAGCAAACCGCCCGCATGAAAATCTAAGATCGAAAATTACTCACGAAGCATTTTGTTTATATTTCTAGCTGGTTCCAGTAGTTTCACTCTCAGAGAAAGCTCTAGATAAGAGAGTAGTTCATTTCTGGGAAGAGATAATGTATTTTGCAATCAGATTTATAATATACACATTAGTTTGTAGCAACCAACCTTTGAGGAACACAAGCAATCCTCAGAAGTGATGATGATGTAGCAGAGATTTCTTTTCAAGGAAACGGCATTTATTACCTGATATTTTGATGAAAAAGACCAGGATAAAATATTGAAATTAATGAGAAATTTATTCTCATTAGTTTCCACTTACTTAAGTGCCTGTCGCAATTGAATTCCTCTTAAAACCATCATGTACGATGGGAATAATAGAAAAACTATTGCTTTCATAGCACGACTAACATTTGGCGGATCAGGTTACATGTTTTATGTGCTGAGCCAATCTTCAATAATTGTTAGGTAGCAGCAATGAGAGCTCTAAGAGCTGCAAGAGTGCATGATTCAAGATTAAGTTAGACTTCTAGGGTTTATAGATCTTTTAGCTGATTTCTGATTAGATAATAAGATATTTTGGTAATCTCGCATGATCAGGAGCAAAAAAACGAAATTCAAAGCCGAAACTTAGGTGTTTACTGTTAGGAATGTGACCAGTCTGGATGAGTTATTTCATGTCTGGGCCCAGACATATAAACAGCTAACATAAGGGGCTTACATCCTGAAGATCAAAGATTATTCTTGGCTTTGCTCCAAATAGTTATCAGTAACAGCGACTTAGAACAAAAACATTCCTTTAGAGTCTTGGAATTGTCTTCTAAAAGCTTAAAAGAATTGAAGAATTACAAAAAAGAAGTTTGAATCATCTTTTGGGAGTCATAAGAAAAAATGGAAGGTGTTAGTCTCTTAAGAACCAATTTCTGCGACGTTTAAGATATATTATTGAAGATTGCCGTCTCCAAAAAAAGGGATTTCGTGACATTAAGACAAGAGTTTTCATTATGAATAAACAGAAATTAAGCCAAGCGCTTTAATTAAACATTTTTAAAATTTGATAAGCAATTTAAAAACACTGATTTTGGGGCTTTTTTTGGAGGCTTTTTTTTGCATTTGAAAACCGAATTGTTCTCTGAATTGATTCTGACATTATCACTTCAGGAGAAAGGCATAACAGTGAGTAATTCAGTTCATGAGATCTCTCCTCGAATGATGCTCAAGATGTGCGGCTTCATTTTGGTTATCTGCGGGAGGTTATAATCAGATTCCATTGTTTAGTTTCTCCAACTAGATAAAAAGATAAGTTTTCTTTCGATTTTGGGAGCAGGAGGAGACTAGAAATTGCTAGTATTGAGATAATTGTTACATGTTACACTCTTTTTTTTTGAAATTTTACAAAATCACGTATTGTATTTTGAAAAGCCAAGAAGTTCTTTCTTTAATTTACGAACTTTGAAATATAATTAAAACAAAATATAATAATTAGAGACGATCTATATTAATTTGAAATTCGGTAACTCCATTATCGAGTTTAATAATTTATTTTGATTGAGTTATGAAAACGATTTTACATATTTTGCAGGAATCGGTAGTGTACTGCCTATATTCTCAAAATATCGGAGGTGGTTCACTTCGGACGTCCTTTGTTCCCAACGTACTCCTTGTAATCAGATTCTTACAACTCACGCTATTAAATTCGATACAAATTGAATCACAGAAGCTATTAAGCTCGCTCTTTCAAATTCTACAGCTCCCAAATATCACGCACATACAGTCTTTAAACGTGCACAACATTTTGAGAGTTGGTCTCTGGATAATTTATTCCTTACTATTTCTCTCGCAAGTGTTGCATTTCGTTCTGAAATTGACGACTGCAAAACCCACCAGCGACCCAAATACTGCGGTAGCCGGAAAGAGTCTTCGTAAATGGGCGCACTGGAAGGTGCTCGTCATAAACTGCTGTGACTCTTTCCAGTTAATCGTCGAGAGAGTTCTCTTCATTCCCACTCTCCAATTTCTGTTTTATTCCAACTCTCCCACCACAGCTGAAGGAGTTGCAGCAGTAGCAATGAGAAATAATCGGTCGCTTGGACTCGGTATTCAGGCGCTCTTTTTAATTTTATTTATCGTCAGTACAATCAGATCAATCTCAACTCGGCTAGGAGTCCGTTCATTCTCGAAGCTATTAGAAGACAGAACACTAGAAAGAAACAAACTTTTTTCCATTCTCGAGCCAGTAGCAATTACTTTACTTGTATGGATTTCTGGCCTTGTGAGAGAAGCAAACCTAAACGTGGTGACTCTCGACAGCTGCTTGATAGTTTTTGGATTTCTGATAGTGATGGCTAATCTTGGGTGGCAGACGCTCGCACATTCTAGTGCACATGCTTTACTTGGGAAACTGGCAACTCTATTGATCTCACATTCAATTATACATTTGATCGCTCATGCTTCTGAGCGGAAAGACAATTTTCTCTCGGTTATTTACTTTATTTTCTTGCCGTTTGCATTGAAGATGTATATCAACTTGCACAGATTGATTTTCAGGCACGATGGCAAATTAAGTGAAATACAACAGATTTCGTGGTTCCAAAGCCTTCGTTTGCATCGAATGATAAGGACCACAGCAGAAAAACTTACTCTCGAAACAGACCATTCAGACGAGCAACTCTCTATTGCCTCATTCATAACATCTGGTTCCGATGTTTTTGAGACTGATGACAAAATGAATCCTGGAAACAAAGATAGAATGAATCAAGATCAACTTGTTCAAAGATTATTGTTGAAAGTCTTCGAATCACTCTCTAATCAAAAAAATAGTCAATCTTTTAACCTGACGCTTGATTACATCTGCTACGAGATGTTTTATGCAAAGAAATCTGCCATTGCATGTCTACACACTTCGAATTACATTCATAAATCAACTAGCAGCTTTCAAAGAATAGTGCTTGAGCATTTTCTAGAATTCGCCGAAAACTATGTGGTTTCTCACATGAGCATTGAGAGGCGTGAGCAATGCCAAAGGAAATTCTATGATGGTATCAGATTTGATCAGCTTCACACAAAGATCCTTCTCAACATGGAAAGGATTAAGGAAAATTACATCAATTTCTATTCTCAGCTTGCTGAGGGCGATAAAGTATCCCTTCAACAGATCTATAAAAGGGGAAGAACACATTTTAAGTTCATCGAAAAAACTGCAAGCGACATCGAACAGCTTATTCTCCTCAATCCAAACGCCATCGAGCCTCTCCACCTTAAATTGCACCTTCAAGAAAATATTATGGAAGAGACTGGTTCTGAGCTAAGATTGTTAAAAGTAACAATTGATACCATGCAAAAAAAGAACCTTGGTCACCAAAAGACTTCTGTTAAGGATGTCGATGTAAACCAAATGGACCGCAAATATTATTATATGGCGGTTGACATCTCGGCAGAAGTTGGTCGGATAGCTCACTGCTCTCAAAACCTTTTGACCGATTATGGCTACGCCAACAGGTATGATGGAAACAATGGAACAAAATTGCATCTATCTGCAATCCTCCCTCCGAATGTTGCTGAGGTCCATGACAATATCCTCAGAAATTTTGTTTATACCGTAAATGAGCACGTTTGGCAGAGACAACTTCCATCGATATTTGCTCGAACAAATGAAGGGTATATCGTTCCTGTGAGCATCATTACTACTTTTGAGATAATCAATTCGCAAATTTTTGCAACAGCAGTCATGAAACAACTTCATTCGACGAATTTTGAGCATCACATCATGATTTCAGGGTTCGGAAGAATAATTTCTTATAGCAAGGGATTGACAGAGAGTGAACTAAACTTGCCTCCCTTAGCCTCAGTAGCAAATTTCAATATTTGCTTCTTTATCCCCGAGCTCATGAAATATTTATTCGAAGACTCCAAGAACAGCGAGAAATTATATCCAGCAGACAATGAGACTGATATAATGAACCTGATCTTTTATGATTTCTCGAAAGTGAATTTGAACCAAAAAGAGCTAGTAGAATTCCAAAAGATCGCTGAACGTTACGAAAAAGGGGAAGTAATAAAGAAGAAAAAGTTAAAAGAGTGCTGGTTTGAGTGTTTGGAATACATCCAGCTTCTAAAACTCGATTCTTATCAAGTCACGATGAAACTCATTAAAAAAGATTTCACAAAAAACCAGATTTTCTTCAAAGCCATCGAGATATACCGAATTAGACAAATAACTGGAAAAGACAAAATTCGAAATGTGATGGGAAGACTGAAACAATATTTCAATGTGAAAAAGCTCATTGATCTTGAATCAAGTATAAGTTCAGCTGCCACTCTAAGAGGAGATCTCAAACGACGACATAACGAAAACTCTTCAATACGCTTTTCTGAAGAAGACCAAAATTCACTTCAAGAACTCTCGCTAAGAGTCGCTTTGCCAGATCTCATTGGTCGCCCCAACCGTAACAAACAAAGCCTTTCCTCAAAAGCTAGTTCTCAGGGTGCTATGAAAAGACAAAAAGGGTCCTTTGGTGAAATTGGTGGGTCATCCCAAGCCAGTACAAAATCAAAAGGCACTTTGAAATCAATAAAAAGCATGTTATGGAAACGTGAAATCACAATTTCTGTGCTGAATAAGTATTCACTGATCGCTTCAGTTTGTGCAATTGTTCTTCTAAGCCTGCTCTCTTTTCAGTTTGGATTTAATTACAGCAACACAAATGTCCTTTCAGCTTTAATTGACTATATGGAAAAACCTCTTGATGTCATCAGAACATGGAATTCTTTGAGCAAGAGAGCACGAGGAGTCTCCCTTGTTCTTGGAGATGTGATCAATAGAACTCAAGTGAGCCAGATGTGGTCCGATCGGTCAGGACCATTCGCCAAATCGAAAGACGTTGATCAGACACTTCAAACGGCTCTTTTTACTCTTTGGAACTCATCTGATTCTTGGAGACAAGTAGGAGATTATTTAGAAACGACAAGGGTCGAGATTACATTTCCAAATAATCAGACCTCTAAAGTTACTCTTCCAGAGGTGATGCTTCAAAACCTTTATTATATACGAGAATACCAACAATACAAGGTGAAGGGAATCATAGCAAATCAGGATACTCCTGTCTATCGATTCGTCGAATATAATGAACTGAAGGTCGTTGCTGATTTTGAGGATTTCGTTGATTACATAGTTGACAAAAAAGAAAAATTACTCAGCAGCATACTTAGTGGCAATCTGATCATTGTGATAATAAGTGTTGTTCTTTCGTTTGCAGTGACAGCATGCTGCTTTTTGATTTATTCCAAGATAAGATCCACCAAAATGAGGATACTGGCTTTGTTTTGTCGCATTCCGAAAGTCTCGCTGGTCAAAGCGTTGAATAAATTTTCAGACGTCAAAAGAATAGAGGAGAGGAAGAAGAAGAAAACTGAGAAAGAAATTATTAAGAAAAAGGACCGTCTCTTTGTAACCATTAATTCGAAGAAAGAGTGGATAATGGCAAGCATCCCAGTGTTTTTGGTATTATTTTTGGCCCTGAATGCTAGCTATCTCTGGGTGTTCGGAATTACCCAAAATGCAGTTAGATCGATCAGTCAAGGGATCGAAGATTATCAAATCATGAAAAATTGCACGAGTCTCAACGAGATCTCTCTCTCAACTGCTTATGGGTTCTTCGCCGCTCTTGCTTATAAATCTCCAGCTGATATTGAGGCTGCTTATAAGCGCTACATAGATCAAAAGGAGATAATGGAAATGGAGTTTAATAGATTCAGTGGTGTGTTAATGCTCTTTGGCACTCCCCGAGCCAGTGAGTTCTATCCTGAAAGTATTAACCAAATGTTTACAACTTCCAGAGACAGTAACTTTTGCTCATACGTCCCTTCTAGTGTGACACCTTTCTGTTTGAATACCTCGATTCAAAACATTACGAGTTCTGGAATTTTACGGTCAATGAAGTTTTTCACCACACAATTCGATCTCTATATTCAAACGATCTATTACTCAACTGATCGACTTAGTCAACTGAAGAGTATCGGATTTACAGACAATTTCATGCTATTGGACGACTTGAGGATGTATTGTCAAAATTTTCAGACAACAACGACAACGCTAGTCAAAGCGAATGTATTTTCTCAAATTGCCAGTTCGATTGATTATTTGAAAAAGCTTTTTATCGGATTATGTGTGGTGATGGTTGCAGGAATGGGTGTTGGATGGGGCCTTTTTGTACGACAAGCGTTTCGAAGGATAAATAAAACCGTTCGCATGCTGGCTATTTTACCTCAGAGTATATTAACTTCGAATCCTCATATCCGTGCGTTTATTAAGAATGACTTGAAGATTCGAGTAGTTTCCGCTTCGACAGCGGAATGAAGTTAAACTTTCCTACAAATACATATTTTGTTTTAGAAATGAAAAATGAAAGCAAATATTTCATATTCTGGCGCCGAGTAATATTTCGTTCCCTATTTGCTTCTGTTTCAATACCATTGGCTTCTCAATAGAATTAATAATGATTGTTCCGTCACAATATATGTAAATTTCTTTGTGACAAAAAAATAGATTTAAAGATATTCTCAATATGATGTAGCAAGAGATCTCTATTGCAATCAATTTTGCTCTATAAACCTTGAAGAAAAAACAGGAGAAGACTTCTTTTTCTTCTCATCAAAAGCCACTGGTTACAACCACTTACTTGAGAGTTTCTCCATATACATACATATTCAAATAAACTCAAATATTCTTCAGCTGCAGAAATTAGTTATATATTACTCGTGAGCAGATTATACCTAGGAGATTGCCTAAACCAAATCCTTCTTTGCGGCTTTCACAGCTCTTAGGATCAAAAACCCAATTTCTGCTATCTTTTATCTCATTCTAACAAAAGATACAAAAATTTATTAATTGATAGGATTATCAAATAAATTTTAGATATGGATATTCTTCAGGAGGAAGAGGTACTATTAAGCAAACATTGAACGCTCATTTGTCTCTTCATAGAAGAATGTAACAACGGAGAACCCTACACTAGCTCACCCTACCAATATGACGAATAATTCTGAAGCAAAAGGGGTTGAAGGCAACAAAATCAAAGAAATTACAATGCCAAAAAATAAAGGCAAGAGGTCCAAAATAATGACAGCAAAGTTAAAGAAAGACAAGGATTTATTCGAGATTCCACCCGAGAAAATCCGATATGAGTTCTTCCTCGAAATGAACAGTATGTGGAAAGAATACATGCAGGAGCTCCTCGGAAATGAGTAATACACCACTATCTGACTGTACACGACAGTAGTTTGATCATAGAAAAAATGAAGACATGTTTCTACAAAAATTTCTCAAGGCAGATTACCACGGCGCAATTTTTAAAGGTACTCTGCTCCGTCTTCATTTTCTAATGTCAATCATCACTTCTCAGTCCTATCAACCAAATGTAAAAGCTTAGAGGGTATCTATGGAATTGTCATTAAAGAAACTATGAAAACAATCGAATTGGTGACGCCAGAAAACAAAATACGCAGTAATTCGATCTCCTATAACCTATTCTCAAATGAAATCATAGCTCTTGCAAAGCAAGATTCAGTGTTTTTGGTTGAATGCGTCAATAGAACTGTCAAAATTTATGGATCGCATTTGCAGCTTCGAGTAATTCACTCTTATTCACATGATTTCTCACCAAATCGATTTCTTTTCCAGCCTGGTGATCGAGCTAGAATGAAATTCAAAATGAAATTTCTTAGAGAATTTTGCAGTTGATCAGTTATTGTGCACAGCTAGATACAAAAGTGATAAATTTTGTAATGAATGAGTAATTTTTGTATATTTTACAATAAAAAAGTGAAATCTCATGAGCGATTAACTTTTAGTTAGCATGAATCAATCTAAAAAAAAGTAAGAAGGCATTTATTCATAATAGATATGAAAAACTCTAACATGTATTTTTTTAATAGTATGGAACATAGTGATTTTCAATTAACTGCATGGTTAATTACAAAGTGGAATTTCTGTGACATATCTCAGTGGTAGAAGCTTTATTGCAGCAGTGCGTTTATTCTTGCTCATTTCATTAGGCTTTATCGGACCTTTTCCTAATTTTAAAACAGTTTGGCATTGATACATGGTTTCTTCTTCTTGACTCCGGAGAGATTTCTTCTTTCGCTTTAATTCGGCTTTATCAAAGAGAATTTCGTTGATTTTTTGATTAAATTCTGTATATTCTTTTTTCCAGCTTGAATCCTCCACACAATTTTTGCATTTTGCCATGAGGTCTTCAAGAGAACCACATATCTCTTGGATAACCGGAGCATTTCCTCGGTCCTGAGATAATTTTCTTTTTGGTACATCTATTGAATTGACACTAAGCCTTCTATGTGATGAATGAAGCGAGCTGCTTCCCTTCCTCAGGAGAGGAGACCTGAGAGTTGCTGTATTATCTCCATTAGAGAGTTGGTGACTCTTTTGAAGCGCAGGGAGGCCAAATTTGGGGGCTCTGGCTTGGTTCTTAGAAGTCGATGAGTGGGACCCTGGAAGTAGCGCAGAGTGCGCAATAGAGTGAGAAAGGCTTTGTTCAGTCGCGCAAGGCACGTCAAATAGAGTTGGCAACGAGTGGTTTCGAGGGCTTTCTTTGTGTGTTGGGAGCTCGTTTAATGATGATTCAGGGAGTGACTTTCTTCCAACGGCGACGAAATCGGTAATGACGCTTACGCACCTTGAGGGAAGGGTCAAAGCTTTTCTTGAGTGGCGTCTAGTTAAGAGAGCAGAGTCTTGCATGATACAGGTGATGGTTTTTGTGTTTTTTTATGATTTATATTTTTAATTAATTTTAAATCATTCATTAAATGAGCGTGGGTTCGCAAAGGAATACTGGCCGAAGCGTGCAATTGGTTCGCAATTTAACAGATTCCAATTCAAGCGCAGAGCAGGAATTTTTCTCTTCGAACTAGCTGGCCGAAGGTCCTCTATGTTGTCGTCTATGGAGATCAATAGCAGCTGGTTTGGAGGCAGATTTCGATTCGTTGTTTCAGAAATTCATGACAAAATATCCAAAAAGATAGATGTCCTACTAAGTTATCGCTCATCAGCGTGTTCGGGCAGACAGGTCCGTTCACAGTCGTGATCACTGGGACACCAGACGGAATTTTTGGTTGTCTTCGAAAAGCTTTTTGCATTCAGGAGTCAAGGAAAGACTCACCAGTATCAAATTAAAGTACTGGTCGCTGAACCATAAATCAAAATTCTTTTGCTGATTCAGTAAAGTAGGAATCTCGTCGCTTCCTTTGAATTAGAAAGAAAGCTGGTCCTGGTCCATGTTCCCGCACTGTTACAATTTGAAAAAATGTAAACTGAATTCAAGCTACCCTGCGTTAATTGGATATGCTCTTTACCATGTTGCTAAATAATGTAACAGGCTAGACCTTACGGCCAAAGGACCCATGTGACATTTAGAAATATGATATAGGATTATATACGTGTATTATCATTGGTTATCACACTCGAATGAAATACTTTATTTCAGAGTAATCTCAAGTAAAGTCGCTGATAATAGAATCATGTCTGATTTTCCAAGCTTTATAAACATATCTACATGTACTGAAGAATAACAGTTCAGAAACTTACAATTCTATCACCAATCTTAAGAAAAATATTTCGAAACCACGAATTCTACGAATACCTCATTGAACTAATAAAGAACATAAATTCTCATTACCCAAGGGTGAGAGATAATGTGATTAGTTTAGGAGCAATATCCTTCTTTGTGAAACAAATCAGATCACTAAAAACAATAAATGAAAAGGGTGTTTAAAAGTACATTTATCCATCAGAATATCTTCTTAATTTATCAAGCCTATTGTTGCGAAAAAATATGGAAACCTCAGTTATAAAAGTGGAATTAGATAACATATCTTTAGGCGACATGAACTCTCTTTGTTATCTGATGTAAGTACGCTTCTAAATCTTGTCTTCGTTGTTTATTACGTTGCTTTATCTCTTCGCTCTCATCTCCGGAGCTTTGGAAATCTTCCGAGCCGTGCCACTTCCCGGCTTTATCACGGGTCATCACCTGAAGCGCGACTTTAAGAGACTCATTGATGATGAAAGTTCGAAGTGATTTCTTTTTCGATTCATCCTCTTTCTGAAGTTCAACATACGTTATCTGGTCAATGTTGAGGAGACTTCGATCGATTAGAAGAGTCTGTGGAGCAAGTGTATTAGCGTAAGATATCTGAGGAATTTGTAAGCGTTGCTGGTGGAAAGCTACTCCACCAATAGCAACGTTATTAGGAACGTGACTTCCGTCGAGACTTGGTAATAAAAATTGATTTGGGAATATTATTGGAGCAGCCGTTGAGTGAGAAATCTGCAAAACTTGTGTTGGTAGAGCGTTATTTTTCATGTTGGTGGCCAGAGGGCGCTCAGATAGTTCAATGGTTGAACTGCTTTGTGGTTTTTTTAAGTTCTCTTCAGGTCTTGGAAAATTAGAGTTGTCTTGTTCATTTTGACTTCCTCCTGTTTCTGATGAAAGCTCAGGAGCTATTGCCTCGTTTCTAAGCTTTCTCTTCAATGGTTGTACATATCTCTAAAGAGGAACAGTTTAAATAAGGGTCTCTTTATAATGATGCTAATACCTTTCTCGTATTCGTGAACCAATTCTGAATTTGCTTTTTATTCAAGCCAGTCATCTCACAAAGCTTCTCTTTAACTTCGTCTGAAGGGTATGGGTTGTCGATATTCTTGATGAGCCAGTTTTTCAGAATGTCAGTGGTTTTCTTATCAAACTTGGTCTTGACTGAGATTTTGCTGCTTGCTAGCTTGCCACTCTTAGCTAAGAGCTGCAAGCTCTCAGCAAAATCAAGGTTTTGGGTGAGAAGATCATCAAAGCCGAGATCTGGCTTCTTTCCTTGAAATATAGGGGACTTGCTGTTTGTATGTTGTTCATTAAGTTCTTGCTTGATAGAATTGAGGTCTGGAAGTTGTGTCATCGAGTCTGCTTGGGAAATATGAAAGGTTCGTTGACTATTTCTGACTTTGAGAAAATTTAACAATTATTGTTTAAATGATTGAGTTCCAGATTTATACCTCTTGACGGCGTCTAGAAAAATATGGAATATAGAACACTGGCTAAATTGGAGGGATGGATTTTGTTTGTTTTAGAAACCTTAAAATTCATCTTTTTTTCAAAAATTCGCCGCCTAATTCTTTTCGAAAATTTTGGAACTGGAATAATTATTATTTGATTGGTTGAAAATAAAATAGATTTCGAAACTCGAGGATTTTGGAACACGGGTCAGCGACAATATACCCCATTTAAAATTTCTGCACGGGTTCAATTCTACTTCAAGTTTCTCTCAAAAGCATTACTACCAGGTCCCAGCTGCACAGTCCAACACAGTTTAACGATCTACAAACATAGACCTAGTTTTACCTGGCCTCCATTTGCTGTTTTGAGAAATATCAAATCATTGTTCATTCATTCGGCATGTAGGAAGGATGCCATAAGCTAAGAAGGCGAGGAAAAAGTGATTTCTTCCTGCTTTCTATTAGAAAATTGCAAGCTGCTCGCGTATCCACTCAATTCAGGAACATTAACCGAGTTCGAAAGCTCAAGTTGTTCTTTGATCGAATGGGTGAAAGCTTAACGATTAAAAAAATTTAGAAGGTCTCGAATCATAAAATCTTGCTCGATTTACCAAATTTTACAGTAATTAAATGCCTCAATTAAATAGAACACTCTACTGACCTAACAATTACTGAAATTTTTCAGGATGGTCCTGGTGACTGAATAACAAACTTCTTTTAGAAATTTTTTTGTAATACCATCATTACGAGGAGTGAATCCATGCTACCACTAACACAGTGGCAAAATCTAATTTGCGGCCCCAAAGTGGCCGCAGCCAAGGATGCTGTAAAATTAAGGGCATAGGACTCAAGCAATGCATTCAGATGAGTGAAATTTGAATCATTGAAGTTCACCGCTAAATGAAAATCGAGACCATCAGATAACTTAAATTAAGTCTATTTAGAGGATTAGAGAGAGATAGAGTAAGTAGTTTATGCCTTAAACGCTACAGTGACCAATAGTATTGGCCTTGATACACTGCAAACTAAATTCCTGAAAGATACTCTCAGAAGGACAGCTGCAAAGTTTTCATCAGGAGTTTAACGAAACAGTGTACAAGTTTCGAGCTCTAATATGCGAAATCAGTTGTTTTTCTTAGGTCCCTTGCACTCTAACTGAATATTAAGCGAAAGATTCAAGTTACTGCAAGGGCAGGACTATGTACGGATTCGCTTTCAACTTAATGGGAAAGTGAGACAGGCCAAACTGTGCACGGAGATTGCTCGACAATTTCCAATTTCATTGGCCCGATTATATCCCTATAAATAATCTCTATAAATAATTTGGAGAACTGAAACACTGCCAATACTTCCCAGGCTAATTAATTAATTATTCGAGTCGATTTTTCGTCGTTAACATTGTTTGCGAATGCAATAAGCTCAATTGAACAGAAGACAGAGTCTTTATATATCGAAAAATCAAAAAGATTTTTTTTCTCCCTTCTTTCATTCTCATGAAGAAGGTGCTAGAATCCCTTGACCTCTTGAGTGGCCTGGTATAAAAAAGTCGATTTCTAATTCTTAATTCAGTTGAAAACCTCATTTTCCAAGGATTTTTATCATTTTCAGACAATCACATTGATTCCCCCTTCATGGCTAGAGGGCATACTGAGATTTGTTATATATATGCCTACGAAAATACGCAATAAAAATTTGTTAACTCAAGTTGTAATAACTATTTATTTCACATAGATAGAGGCTAAATTACTTGGACTCGCAAATCGTTTATGATAAAAGTTCGTATATGAGCGTTTGCAATTAAGACTCTCTGAGGCAAAATCGCAAGCATACGAGCAGTCTTATTAATCTCAAAATACATTTTTCGTACAAAAAGCGCCCATCCAACTCCCATCCCCACAGCCATTAACACACATAGTCCTATAAAAACTGTCTTCAGATAGCTAATTGAACTGTAAATCTGAGCAAACACGTTTTCTTTCACTATCGCCGTTGTTGTTGATTGAAAATTTTGAGTATAAATCCTCAAGTCATCCAATAGCATGAAATTTTCCGTAAATCCTATACTCTTCAGCTGACTGAGTCGATTCGAGGAGTAGTAGATTGTTTGAACATCTTGATTGAGTTCTGAAACAACAAACTTCATCGATCTTATAATCCCAGTGCTCGTAATATTCTGAATTGAAGAATTTAAACAGAATGGAATCACAGGCGAGGGAAGGTATTGGCAAAAGCTACTATCTCTGGAGGTTTCAAACATTTGGGTGACACTTGCGGGATAGAAATCGCTGCCTCGAGGAGTCCCAAAGAGCATCATTACATCATTAAATCTATTCATTTCGGCTTCCGCGAGCTTCGATTGGTTCATATAACTCTGATAATCGGTCTCAATATTTTCTGGCCATTCATATGCGATAGCAGCAAAGAAGTTATATGCATTGGCAAGGGCGATTTGGTTAAGAGTACTGCTATTTTTCATGATTTGGTAATCTTGAATTCCTTGATTGAGTAGGGACATTGAGTGATGGGTCGAACCAAATAGCCAAAGGTAGCAAGAATTTAGGGCTAAGAGCACTATGAAGAATATTGGAATGCGTAGGACTATCCAACCTTTATTAGAATTGAAATTTATAAAAAGGCGCTCTTTTGACTTGTTATGTTCCTTGCTGATTTTCTTTTTCTCTCCGCTCTTTGAATCTGAAAACTTGCTCATCTCTTTTAGCAATGAGGCTTTTGGAATCCGACAGAACAGAGCTAATATCTTCATTTTCGTGAGTCGTATTTTTGAATATATCAAAAGACAGCAGAGAGTCGCTACCAATGATGCAACAAAACTCAATATTACGATAGTCGTATTGCCATCGAATATATTGTCGATTAATGTTGTCTTCTTTTGGATAATATAATCAAGAAATTTCCCAAAAACTTCATTGATGAGAAGCTCGTTATAATCAAACCATCGATATGATCGTGTTTTCTGATTTGCAACTGTGTTTCTCTTTTTATACATCTTCCAATCTCTGGTGTAATAATGAGCTTGAAGCATTATTTCCGGTAAATTATCAATAACCGTCATGTTATTTGGGAACCTGACAACATAATATAAATCTTTTATATAATCATCTATCTCTCCCCAAGAATCAGTCGAGTTCCACAGCCCATGGATAGTATCTAATAGCAGTCGATCGCTATCTGGTATTTCGGAAAATGGGCCTGACCGCTCAGACCACCATTGACTCATTTGTGTCCGGTTGGTTACCTTAGTTACGCTCAAAGCAACTCCTTTAACTCTTCTAGTCATTTGCTCCCAAACCTTGATCATATCAAACGGTTTTTCCATATAATCGGTAAGTGCTAGTAGGACGTGAGTGTTGCTATAATTGAACCAGAATTGATAAGAAAGCAAACTAAGAAGAATGGTCGCACAAACCGCAGCTATCATTGTGTACCCTGCAAGAGCGGAAACAGCGAGCTGTCGCTCCCACAATATTCTTTTGATCGAAGTATATGCACCTTTTGATTTTCCACTGGCTTGGGATGAGGCTGCAGGCATTTCTAAGCTTTCCTTTCTCAGGTTCACCGAAACTCGAGAGCTACCCATTGAAGATTCGACTTGCTTATTATTGATGAAGCTCTCACGTAATGTTGGCGTTGCTTCTGACGAGATCATCCCATTTGAAGATTGGCCTTCCTCTTGGGACCTTTTTGAGAAATAAAAGTTTTTTGGAGATTGCTCTTTTTGGATGGTATCTGTAGAATATCGAACAGCGTCTTGATGACCAGTTGATTCAAGTTCGAGGATCTTTTTCACATTGAGGTATGATTTCAGTGTTCCCATAACCTTTCTCAGTTTGTCCTTAGCTAGAATCGGTTTAATTCTATAAATTTCAATGGCTTTAAAGGAGAAATTGTGTTTGGTGTAATCTTTTTTGATGATTTTCATGCTCACTTGGTAAGTGTCAAGCTGAAGCTGCTGCATCCATTCGTAACACCTATTCCAACGCTCTCTCAGTTGCCTTCTGTTAGCCATATCGTCTTTCTCGCAAATTTGAACAGCGTTTTGGAATTCCACGAGCTCTCTCTGAATTAAGCTTACTTTAGAGAAGTCATAGAATATAAGGTTCAATATTTCAGTCTCGTTGTCCTTTGGAAATAATTTCTCATCATTGTAGTCGTCAAAGAGATATTTTGTCAGTTCCGGGATAAAGAAACAAATATTGAAATTTGCTACGAGCTCTACTGGAGGAAAATTTAGCAGACTCTGCGTCAATCCCTTGCTATAAGACACTATCTTTCCAAAACGTGTGATCATAATATGATTCGTTGGGACTTTTGTATGCAGGTGTTTCATGGTTGCTGTCGAATAAATTTGAGAGTTGATAATCTCAAATCTGGTGATAACACTCACAGGGACAATATACCCTTCACATGTCCGAGCAAATACCGATGGGAGCAGTCTCTGCCAGCCAATTTGGTCATTTATGGTGTAAGCAAAATTCTTCAGAATATTGTCATGGACTTCTGCAACATTTGGAGGCAGAATAGCAGAGAGGTGGAGTTTGTTTAAGTTGCTATCATCATGTTTGCCCGCGTAGCCAAAATCGGTCAATAGATTATGAGAGCAATGGGCTATTCTGCCGATATCTGACACGATGTCGACGACTATGTAATAATACTTCGAGTTCATTTGACTTAAATCGATATTCACATTGGAACCTTTTTGTAGAACAGCATTCTTTTGTTTCAGAATATCAATATTGGTTTTCAGCAACTTGAGCTCTGCGCCAGTGTCTTCAATGATATTCTGACGGAGATATAGCTTGAGATTGAGGCCCTCAACGTTGCTTGGGTTTAGAAGAATGAGACGTTCTATCTCGTTTGAAGTTTTCTGGATCAACTTAAAATGCGTTCTTCCTTTCTTGTAGAGGAGATCAAGGGAAACAAGATTGCTCTCAATGAGCAGAGAGTAGAAGTTTGAATAGTTCACCTTGATTGTTTCTATGTCGTGCTTGATCTTTTTGTGCAGCTGATCAAATTTGATGCCATCATAGAACTTTCTTTGGTACTGCTCACGTTCCTCGTGACTCATGTGAGCAACCAGGTAGCTTTGGGCAAAGTCCAAGAGTTCTTGAAGTATCATTTTTCTCAGGCTCCCAGTTGATTTTCGAATGTAATTAGAGATGTGTAAGCAAGCAGTGACAGGTTTCTTGGCGTAAAACATTTCATAACATGCAAAATCAAGAATCAGTTCCAAGGACTGAACTCTTTTTTGATTAGAAAGAGCCTTGAAGGTTTTGAGCAGTAATCTTTGGACGATTTGGTCTTGGCTCATTTTTTCTTTACTTGGAGGACCAATTTCGTAATCGGTTTCGTTGGAATAAGAATCTGAGGCCATGAACTCAGCGAGAGCCAGCTGCCCATCGGCGTGTTCGGTTTTCATATGTGTTTTTTCTGCGGTAGTTCTTATCATTCGATGCAACTGAAGACTTTGAAACCACGAAAGCTTCTGCTTAAGCCTTAATGTATCATCGTACTTGAAAATCAACATATGCAAGTTGGTATACATCTTCAACGCAAACGGCAAGGTAATAAAGTAAATTACTGAGAAATAATTGTCTTTACTCTCTGAAACATGGACAATTAATTGCATGATTGAATGCGAGATCAATAATGTCGCCAGTTTCCCAAGTAACGCATGTGTGTTCGAATGTGCGAACGTCTGCCATCCAAGGTTAGCAACCACTATCAGAAATCCAAAAACAATCAGACAGCTGTCGAGGGTCACTGCGCTTAAGTTTGCTTCTCTCACAAGGCCAGAAATCCATACCAACAAAGTGATTGCGACTGGCTCAAGTATAGAAAAAAGTTGATTTCTTTCGAGGGTTCTGTCTTCTAAAAGCTTGGCAAACGAGTGGACTCCTAGTCGAGTTGAGACTGATCGAATTGTACTGACGATAAATAAAATGAAAAATAGAGCCTGAATCCCGAGACCAAACGATCGATTATTTCTCATTGATACTGCTGCAACTCCTTCAGCTGTGGTGGGAGAGTTGGAATAAAACAGAAATTGGAGAGTGGGGATGAAGAGAATTCTCTCGACGATTAACTGGAACGAGTCACAGAAGTTAATGACGAACACCCTCCAGTGTGCCCATTCGTGAGAGGTCTTTTCATCAGATCTGGACTTCTGCCCTTTTATGGTCCACAAAGCTGAAGATTTCACAATGAAATACAATACTTGCGAGAGAAACAGCAATGAATAGATGATCCAGAGGCTGACTCTCATTATGCCGTAAACATTTAAAAATTGTATATGTGTGATGTCGGAGAGCCTTACTATCTGGAAGAGTGAGCTCAGAACCTTCTGAGATTCGATTTGTGTCGTATTTAACAGCGCCAGCTGTAAGAATCTGATTACAAGAAACATGTTCGGGAGAAAACTTGTTCTGAATGGGTTTCCATCAAAATTTTGCCTATATAAGCAGACCCCAATCGCGCTTTGAAACCATTGTAAATGTATCCGCATGGTTCAGGTTAAATATTTCTTTAAGCTTGTTTGTTTATAATTCGATTCAACAGAATAAAATATAGATCAAAAATAAATCGTGATTCTCTTGATTTAATTAGCACCTCAAAGAATTATAAAAAATCAAAGTTAGCATTCCCAAATATTTAATCTCAGCGAATTAAAATGCCAATAAAGAGAGAAGAAAAATATACTTAAGTTAAAAAATTTAATGATTAATCAAATCACTAATCAAAAATATTTATTTTGCTTTTTCAAATAGCAAGCAAAGACAGGAATTTTTTCATGAGTTGAAAAAGAGATGCTGCTTAGTGGGTACTCCGTTTCTTCAATAGTAGATGAGCACTTGCCCATAAGGAAATTGGCTATAGAAAAGACAAATTAAATTTTTAACAATTCTATAGAGATTGATATGAAATTAAAAATTTGAGAGAACAAAATTGGTTTTGGGAGGCAATATAAGCGTTCGACAAGATGTATCACTTGTATATTGAGCCTTGTTTATAGAAAACCGCAGCCTTTAGAGTTTCTATTGAGTCAGAGTTTCAAGCCTTATCTGCCTTGAAACAGCAGAATCTACAATAATAAAGGCGATTCATTTTAGACGCATCATACGATCCGCCTTCCATTTATCACTTCAGAGCATTGTCAGTATCTAAGGAAGCGCTTTTTTAAAATTAACTAGTCGTAGTTTTAATGCTCCTTAAGCATAATATGCAGAGTATGCTGACTCGGCATCTTTTCATGGTCCTTACTGGTGAGTATCGATATGGTGGTGGATGCTGGAATGAATTAGTGGTTATAAGTGATAGTTATAATGAATACACCCATTTAATGATTGAAGGAATGATGCTATTTTTCCAGGGTTTTTGCAAAATTGATTTTTGTTCTTTAATGATAAATTTATTGTCTATCTGAAGTAGAAATGGAAGTCCTCAACAGCTGACTTTGATCACGTTGAATTCTTTGTTGGACTCATTGTATCATTTACTTGTCATTTAGGTGGAGCTGGCAGCGTCCAACTCTAATTTCCATTTGGGTGATGCAGTTACATCAGATACAATGGGAGATTGAAGTTGACGGGCTGCCCGAAATGCTTTATTAATCTCTAATTCCTATCTATCAACTCGTTTATGTTTACAACCAGTTGAGCCGAACAGAGATATGAAAATTTAATTGTCGTCTCAATATACCTTTTTTCAAATTTGATCGCTAAAGAAAAATAAAATTTCATAATAATCGCCAATGTCGAGTATAATGATTGAAATGATGAATTAGTCATCTTGTCATGAAGTAATTTAGTACATAACTCATGAGTTGTCATTTTTGGGAAACTCTCCCACTTTAAATATGTAAGCTAGTTGAACTTAGCTTTTTTGTCGAATGGAATCGCCGGAGATTGGTGAAAGCCACTTTAGGTATGGAATTTGTGAGTATCTCTCTCGAAGTATCTGTCATCCGATCTCTATTTGTTTCTGACTGCAACGTCTCAATCCTCGTTGAACTTTTCACTTGCTCAATCATGCTTGGTTCTGTAGCTATCCTTTTGCTTTCTAACCAAGAATCTTGTGTACCCAAAAGTTTATGTAACATGGCAAATGGTTTTTGCTTAAGGCTGGGAATTTTCAAAGCGTTAAGAATCCTATTTTTCTGGGGGTCGTCTGAGGCCAATTCCTGAGCAGCCAGCTTCCTTTGAGAATGGATAAATTTGTCTCTAAGGTTATTTATTTGCGCCTTTGGTACATCTACTTGCTGCATACTGGAGTCATTAACAGTGATTTGCTCAGTGGATAGATTCTTCTGATGATAATATGATCCTTTTCCATTAATTAACATTTCAGGTTGGGTTGAAAGTGACTCGGCACTTCTATTCGAATGGTTGCTCATTCTCAGCGTCCTTTTGAGCGGAGACAGCGGGTTCCTCTTTCGTTCACTTTTATTATTGCTGGCCACTAGGAGACCCTGTCTCTCGTTTAAGCAACCATCATCGCACTTCATATTGGATCGTGTTGTAATAAAATTATATTTTGCACTCTGGTCCGCATCGAATGAGTCCATTTTCAGACGGAATTTTTGTTTATTTGCTCTTTCTGTCCTAATACTTGAAAACTCAGGAACCTTTGCCCGCAGGAACTCTTTTCTTGTAGTGAGGTTTTGGAAGATAATGCGGGACTCAGAACTCGTATCACGAGGAATCCTGCTTAAAACATCTTCAGATTTGGTTGCTCTGGCAAAAGGAGGCGGAGAGTCCCTCCCTCTGATCGTCCTTCCTCGCTTCTCCAACTCAGTCATATTTTCGAAATTGCCATCAGTTATGCCAACTGATCGTTTGATCTCCTGAACAGTATCAATATGTTGGCATTTTGCAAGCGTTTCTTCGTAATTCCCCCATTTATTTTCCGCCTTGCGTGTCATTTTAGTAAGGAAATTCTTTCTCCAATTGTTTTTGGAATGCTCATTCAGTTTGTAGAGCACTTCTTCTGGTGCATTCGAGTTCATGAAAAACGTCTTCATAATAATAACAAGTTCAATTCTCGATAGGAAAATCGCCTGAAATTACCTTTCTATCAAGTTTATACACCTCAGCATTTTCGCTTCGGCAGGTCGCTGTACACTCTCTGCGTCGAGACAACTGCACAAGGTCTAAATCCCCTAGCACTTCCCCAGCTGATATTAGCGCAACCTATTTCTCTTGGTTAAGTTGAAAAACCCAAAAGTTCAGTACCCGCAAGCACTCTTTCTTTCGAATTTTTCTCTTCCAGTGAGGGTTTATCGACTTGAACAACTTAACATCGTTGTGGTTGACTTTTTTGAAGATGGGCGAGTTCACAAATGATTGGTCAATATTGCAAATATCGACTTCAATATTCTTAGTTAGCTGATTCAAGACAAAAAACAGGAATCTAGAAATGCGTGTAATCCAGTTGTTTACCTCAACAGTACCACTTTTGACAAAAAATAGGTCTTTCACTTCACTATCCTGCTTAAAGATCACTTGACCGTGTTTAAATTTCACAATTTCAACATTTCGCACCAACGCTGAGACATTTTCAATAGGCCAACTCTTCAGTAAAGGCACGTTTTTAAAAAATTCCAGTTTTTCTTTCATGTTCTTATCAAAATGGTCCACTTTGAATTTCATCATGTTAATATGACCAAGAAATCACGATTGCTAGATTTACTTATCACACGGTGGTATGTGGAGCGCTTGAGGGTTGCTAAATAACATTTTTCTCGACATACGACAGTTGCTGTTCTATAATTCAAACAGTTAGCAGTTCAAAACTTGTAGGCTTGGATTACCTTGGCAGACACTCATTTAATGCTATTTCTCCAAAGTAGTTTGGGGCATAGAGAATGTTTAAAATAAGATGGTCAGGAAAGGATCGAAGGAGTTCTTCTTGTGACAGTATTGGGTCGTCTTTATTGACTTCAATCCATTCAGAGGGAGCTTTTTCTTCTGTGTGTCCATCTTTTTCAATCGTAGGGCCATAATCCAGCAATCTCAGGATAGACTGCCGATGAGTCCGACTGCGAACCTGCGTCTGTCTTCTTTGAGGACTCTTTTCAGCGGAGATTTTGTCAGGCCTTCGAAAATTGAGATTCGATTCTTTAATAATATACACGCTCCCTTGTAGCAGCAAAAACAATTGGGAGCCAGGATCTCCTATAAAGAGTATTATCAAATATCCTTGGCATCCAGAAAATAAATGCCTGAGTAAAAGACGACATCATCCTTATCTAGCTCCTGTAGTCTGATTTCCCGGACGACATTCAATTGAACCTCTTCTTCCAAGCATTGCTCTAATTGACCAAAGAAATCTATTTTGCCCAGAGTTTCTTGAAGAAAATGCAAGTCGTTCAAAGATCTGTCATTCTCATATTTTCGGAGAATGGATATCAAATTCTAAAGGAGTTGGCTGGTTCAAAAGAGTTTTATGTACTTCAAAGGTGTGGCGATCGAAGTAAGTCGTAGTGTGCGGGTTCTCTTGACCAACAGCATCCATATATTATGATCGAGTCTTCAGCAGTGTTACAAATAAAGGTTTGTTATTTTTATTTGGTGTTCAGTTCACTACTATTGAAGAAGAAAAATCTCTACTGAGAATTTAATGTACACGGAAATTCTTTCGAATCTTCTCTGAAATTGGCCAGATAAAGGAGAATGAACGATGATGCCACAGCTACCGCACTCTAGTAATAGCCGATAATCACAAACATTTATGAATTTTTTAAAATTCGGTTTCATGTTACAACGTTAGAAGAGAAATATGATACATAAAAGTAGACTCTAGCTAACCTTTGGAGAGAGTGCTTAGACGAAAGCAATTAGTTTGAATGTAATTCATCATAATCTTACTTGAGCATGAAGGATTTTATATGCAGCTCAGCCAATCATCGAGGAAATATTATTTCGATAACTCAACACAACTGGATCATATCAATCGTTATTCGCGAACACTGACAATTATTGTCATTAATGCATATTTCATTTGGTTCCAAAACCATCATTCTTACTGAATGAGTCACAAACATTCGATAAAGCATTTCAAATGGGGGACTTCTATCATTTCTTCGTGTCTTATCAGAGGCCGCAAACAAAAAACTCTTCATTATGGTACAGATATTCAAAAATACACAAGAAATTACTTTAAAGACAATGCTACACATAAATAAAAATTTTACCTCATTAAAACTGCCATAATAATAATGAAAGCTCTTCAGAATGTGGAAACAAGCTATATTGGCCATTTATATAGAGAAAGGTATTAACACTATATCTAATCTAAGCTAAGATGACTTTAACAACATTAACAGAGAATATCGAAAGCATGTCCAGCGCATGAACGATATATTTCAAGGGAAACTCCTCAAGAACAAATATTTAGATGACAGTCACAAAGAAAACCAAGATTTGAGACTCCAAAACCATTGGAAAGCTCGTCAGAGATCAGAGGGAGCGAGATTATATAAAATTCAAAGAGAAAACGACCTATTACTGGGACGCTTGGTCAAAATCTCAACAAGAGAACCAAAAATCCCAGACAGTAAAAACTCCTAGACCACAGATTGCAATAGCTGTTTTTTTTAGGCGGCAGAAGTCGAATTGAAGAGTCTCAGCTCGATCGTTCTCACATATCCTCTCTTTTTGAGAATGGAAAACTGACTTCTTTGAATGCAGTGGAGAGGAGACTAGCTGCTAAAAAGATTGAAGTAGAAAATGAAAGTTTATCGGAGCGGATTAAACTCAAGTATCAGCAGCAATATTGACTTATGCATTTACTGGCTATAATAGACGGTCTGACCTCTCAAAGAAAAAACTTGAAGTTGATTACACAAAGCATCAGAAGCTGGTTAATATGCTTCGTAAAGTGGAAATAAGAGAGGACATTTCTCGTCCTCAAATCATTCGAAGAGGGTAATTTCATTAGAGATTAAAATGAAATTGAATGGCATTTTAGAGACCTGGTTTATCGAAAAGATGGGAGAATTGCTTCAAAATCTAAAATTCTTCCTCCGTTACCGCAGGCAATGTATCATAAAAAGCTGCTCGGAGAATCGAGTCTTAACGTAAGTATGAGTCATAGAGAGCTTGGAAATGGGCGTATGCGAAGTGGGAGGAATGCTTCGTTAGCTGACATTGGCAGCGTGAGATTTTTGTATTGGCGTAATCGCTAACAATGAATAATGATTTTAGAGGTACGATCCGAGTGAATTTGAAACACGGCAAAAAAATAACAGAAGCTCTTCGAATATAGGACTTGAAATTCCAAGTAAGAATGTATCATTAGATCATGGTGAAGAAAGCGGGCGGAAAGGTGAGTAAAGTGAATTGAGTGCAGAGATCCAAAGTTGTTGTGTTATCTGAATCATTAGATTGTTAATCAATCTGAATTTTTGAAGCTTCGTTAAGTAATGACTAGTGTCAAATTTCTCCATATTTTCTGTATTTGTTTGATTAACTTTAACAATTACATCACATCAATGGGTTCTATGATAAGAAATTCTTCCCTTTTATAAAAAAATGTGTTATCAGTCAATATGTCTCTTTGATATAAGGTTTAGGAATACCTATTTGCCGCATAATTACAACACTCAATGTAGAATAAAAAAATATATATATTTTAGATACACGCAACTGACTAGCTAATGCTTTCTATCGTGACGAGATCACTGATCAATTTGGAAAACCTAAGTGAATATTGAATTTTGAAAATGATGCAATGCAAAGCTCGAGATGAGCTGATTGAAAGATAGACGCTCTCACATTGAGAGAACCTATAACACAAACGGAAAAGCAAGTACTTTTAGTGGATTTGGTGTATCTCAAGTAGACAAATTTGTGAATTTACCTGGTAACCTTTGGAACGATATTAGATTTGTAGGATAGTAGCTTGAGCCAAAAATTATTTTAATAATGGTAATTAGTTGGAAAATATAATTAGGTTAGAAGAAATATACAATAGAGAGATAGAGAACCGAGTTTTATTCCCCTGCTTCTTTCCTCTCTGATGATGATAAGAAGTAAGAGAGAGCTAATAGCATTATCTGTCCCAATAAAAAGATCTATTTTCCATAACTTCCCATTAGCGAGGCAACTTTTTGAAAAAATTCATTCATAGAGATCATGAGGCACAGAGACTGTGAGAAGAATTCGCCTGTAGTATTTGCCTTCAAGACGCGGAAATTGGAAACAAATGATCCAACTATTAGCTATCTTCAATAATTTTTCTCCGAGAGGATAACTGGTTTAATCAATGCCTTTCGTGACTGCTCAACAGTCAAACCAAGTGTCGTTCGGGCAATTTAGGATATTTATCAAGGTTAAGAGTTCAAATAGTTTTCTTGGTCTTATGCTGTTTGAAATCTTCTCTATGATGCGAGTGGAATAAATTCATACATTTAAGACATTCCTCCAACCGTCTGCACTTCTTTCAAAATTATGGTGGATTGTCTTTAAGAAATGCTAAACAGCACGTTGAAAAGGATATGGAAGCCTAAAAATTAGTTAGATCGTCGGGATTCTAAGAATACGGGTGGTTTTCGTTCAAACGATAGCGTTATCTAGTCAGAATTTCGGAGGGTTCAAAGCAACTTTAAAATTTTAAAAGGCATGCATTAAATTTGTTTTTAGCAATCCCAACCGGATTGAAAGTCATAGCTACTTATATAACTCCTATATCTGCTTAGACAATCAAATAATCGTCAAGAAAGAACACCATTTGGGCCCAACTTGGAGTATTGTCTCCAATGTCTTCTCAGAAAACTATAATGAGGTCAATTGTCAGTGAGACACTCTCTTATGAGTGACATGGGTTCGTTAGTACTTTGATTTAATTGATATCGTGACGCTTCTTTCGGAAAATATATTTTGTTCATGAAGCTTCTAAAAGCTTGAATAAAATCAAACACCTATTAAATAAAAATTTAATTCGAAGAGGATTCGCGAAGAAAGATCGCAGTCATTCTTTAAAACCACATAATTCAACCCAATTTTCTTTCACCTGAGAAAAAGCTCGCCAATGGTCTAACTCACTACTTTGAGAGCTCTTATGTTTGATTGCTCCTGTCCCTGCAATCATTTTTCTACTTTTTCAGATCAGGTAAGCACAGGCTCTTATTCAGAACAAAACAATCAAAATTCTCAAGGTTGACAAACTCGGATTGGAACTCTTTTTTTTAGTCAAACTCCCCCTCTACTGTTCCAAGTTACAATGCCTAGCGAAATCATACGTTCTCAATTCAAAATACGTACAAAACACAAGCGCTTTTTGCCTGGAAGAAATTTCATACGAACTACTATCACATTTCAGTATTTCTTATCCCTAGCAGCTTTAGCTTTGTAGGCTTCCTTGGTAGGTTTATTTTACAGGTTCACTAATTCGCTTGCATGATCGAAAGTCAGCGTCAATTATTATCACGTTCTTGATTGCTCTAGATTGCTTCTCTATTCAGTATTTTTTTCCTCATAAAAATCTGAGAACAAATTCAACGTTAATCATTTTGGTGACGTAGGAACAAATCAATTCTTCTGGTTCTCGAAGATTGAATTGTTGTTCTCTAACTCGTTCATAGAATATCTGGCGCTTAGCTTCTAATTCTATACTGACGGAATATAGTACTAAGCTATCCGCTCGAAATGGCATTCAACAAAAAAGGTTCATCAGCATATCCTTTAATAAAAGGAACGTTCAGAATCGGAGTCAAGTTCTTCGATTCTGGGTTTTTGGTGAGTGAAGACCACTTTTCAAAACAGTCAGTCCCAAATTGATTTAATGATAACTGAAAAATTGAAGTTTTACTGATGAAAAATGATTAGAAAGTTCTTGATTATTCTGAGAATATCGGTTGTTTATAACTAAATAAATTCATTCCTGAGGAAACTGAAGTCGTGATTTATCCTTAATCAAAGCTCCTAAATGGAAGCTTTTAATTTTCTTATAATTCTCAAGTTATTATGCAAGAAAACTCCGCGAATCTAGATCTCGCCGACAGTGTACCTCAGACAGTAGCTAATACTTCTGATGAACAAAAACTGCGAGTCCCAAAATTCCTTAGAAAGCTGCATGAAATCGTCCAAGTAAAATTTATTTCCAACACTAACAATAAATTAACTTTTGGCAGGATCCCGCCTTTCAGGATTATATCGAATGGACTCCTGATGGAAAGTCCGTTCTCATAAAAAACTCTGAGAATTTCGCTAAACATGTGCTCCCAGTCTTTTTCAAGCATAAATGCTTCCCTTCATTCGTACGTCAGGTATTAAACAATTTTACCATTAAATTAGAATTTTTTTCGGCCAATGTATAGCTCAACATGTATAACTTTAAAAAACAGAAATTCGATGACATGGATGGGTGTATTTTCTCTCATCCATACTTCCAAAGAGGACAAAAGTAAAAGCTCATAATCCTTCTAATTCGAATTGGATTAATGTTCGAAAGAGTTCTTATCGAGAAAATTAAACGTAAGAATCCAAACAGAACGAAAATAATTAAACCAAAGAGCCAAGAGAGCAAAGCACCTGAACCACCTCTCCAAAAGATCCAAAGGCAAACTAGCGAGGTAATTTCATCGGGACTGTTTCATGCTGAGATATGCATGGCCACTTAGTTGGACGTCGTAAAGACAGATTTAGCAGAGGCACTCAAGAAGATCGAGAGCCTTGAAAAGAGAGTCGATGACCTTGTGGTTGCTAACCATCGACTTGTTGGGCTCATAGAAAAGTAATTAATTTGGTGATAAAATTCAAACTTAATAATTTGGTATTACTCTTGTAGAATAGAGAAGTGTATGACACCTCAGTACATTTCATCGACAAACGCTGCGCTGACTGGAAATTACAGGGATTTACAGCAAGCTGTGAATCTTTCAAACCTATCGAATCTATCGAATTCAAACTACCAATTACTCTACTTTCCACAGAAGCATTTTATGTGACAAAAATAATTATTCAGAGATCTGCGAATTTAGATAGAATCCTATAAAAATGTTAGATCATGTGATAATTAATTTTTTTTTCTTTACAGTGGCTGCGGATTGTGTTTTATTTTGTTTTTTTTTTTGGTAATCTTTGTGCAAATTATTATATCTCGACAAAAACTTTATATTGAGTTAATTGATCCCTCTCAGTCCTTAGGTTTGGAGGTTGAGAAAAGATATAAGCTCTTAGAAGAGGATTCTCTCAAGAAATACTAAGCTGTGAGAGAACTAAGAGAATCAGTACTCTCCATTCTGCGAAAAGGTCAGGCTTTAAATTGTAGTATGAAAAAAGATTTCTTGAGATTTCCAATATGATTTTTTTGGTTGTTTTTTTTTTGTGAATAAGAATCAGTAAGCAGCCTGACAAAACTTCTTCAGTTTATTTGTCAAAGGCTTGCCTCCTTTCTATGAATCCAGTACAGAATTTATATTTTAGAATATTGATGATGTTTTTACTCTGTTCATCGGTAGATCGTGCCATACTGAGGTTAGAAACTATCAGATGATAATGAAGCTATCCTTGATCAATTTTCATCTCACGTCATCAGCTCCCTCACTGTTGAACTATTGGACTATAAAATAGCAGAAAATACGATAAAATATCAAGTTCTTTGAAAGCAGTATTCGATATTAAAATAAAAATACTGATATTCTAACACGGTTCAAGATGAAAATTGTGATCTCGGCATCGATTCTCTGGGGTCTTCTGGCAATCGTTCCCTTCACTTTGGGTGGTGTATGCTATTTCAAGGACTCACGCAATCTTGCTCTTGTGTTGAGCCTTCTTCTTAGCAGTCTGTACTCATTGCTAGCGCTATTCTGTTTCATTAAAGCAATTCAACTGATCCGCAATACACCTTCACCCATCTATTATGTACCAAGCTTCTCTCGAAAAGTCTTTAGATTTTGGCTTCTCAAAGTGGTAGCAGGGTTCTCTCTTGCTTGCTGGACTTTCACTATCGAGACTCAATCTGAGTTTGAGAAATTTAGCGTCATTTACTCTCTCATTATACTCTCGATAGCAAACATGTACAACGCCACGCTCTGGATTCTCAGTTTTCCCTTCTATTTAACATTGTGCATATTCATTGAGTACACGAGGAAAAAAATCGCAAGCATCAGCACAATAATCGCGTTCGTAGCGATGTTTGTCCATGCCCTCGCATTCACGATATTCGAAGAGCCTCTATACAACGTATGTGACAAAATCCAAGTGAAAAACTTCTCTAGTACCTCAGGAATCACGGTGATATTTATTCTCGGATGCTTTGTCTTCTGGATCAAAAACGCCACGAAAACACCCAATGATATCTTTTTCTCGAGTTTCCACCCAACGCACTCAATGCGGTATAACCTCTGCAGACGCCTTGTCAAATATTTCTTTGTGTGTTTCCTCTCAAGTGGGGTCTTCTTGCCTGGAACCGTTATATTCTTATCAAGATATGCCAAAACCGATGGTTGCAAAGCGTTTATGGGTGTGACATTTATTGAATTCGTGGCGACCCTCTGGATCTCTTTATTCAGCGTGGGGATGATGGTGCATTTGGTGCTCAAATACCGGAGAGACCTAAGGAGGTATCAAGAAGCTGTTCTCGCCCAGCAGCAAGTTGAGGGGCAGTATTATGAGGAGCTTGAGAAGGGACTGACCTCCGTGCTCTATCAGAAAGTGAATTCGAAATTAAACACATCAGATGGCGCGACCCAAGGGAGTTTTATTGTGAGACAGTCATTTTCTAATGTAAAACTCGAAGACGAAGAAGATGAGAGTGCTCTGCATCAGAAACTTTTGGTCTCGGAGGAAGACAGGTGTCCAATCTGTTGGGTGAACTTTGAAGAGGGAAAGAGTTTGGTGATATATGTAAAACCGTGCAATCATGTGTTCCATGACACCTGCATAAGGTCTTGGGTGCGGCGTCAGCATGAGAGTTGTCCATATTGCAGAGCTCAAATCCAAAGTTCTAATTCGAATGTGTAAAGAGTTCCAAATTCAACTTCTTTGTAAGTTTGATAAAATGCTGTTGATTATTTTTCCTGTTCATAATTATGCTGTGATTCTGAAATTTTTGTGAACATATTTTCTTAAAGAAAAATCTTGTTTTCAAACTTTGGAGTTATTTAAAATACTTTCACTCCGAAATAGAGCGCTTAAAAGTAATCAGGCAACTCACGCATGATAAGAGAGTAGAGATTGCCAAATATCAGAAACCCCAACTTTAAAATGCAGCTCCTGACTGTTTTAATTGATCACTACTATTGACATTTTAAATAAGAAAGGTTTATTTTGGTGTTTTTGGGAGAAAGCACTAGTTCTGTGTACAACCTTCTTATAATTCGGCAGAATTAATGTGGTTGACTATTAATAGCATATTATTCCTATCATAATTAGAAAGACCGCTTCTTTAACCAAAAAAAAAAAGTTAGTTTAACCTCTTCAATTCATACTTATAATGCCATTTAATTAGTTAACTGATATTAGTTAAGTTGGGGATGGTTTAAATACACCATATATTAGTATAAGCATAAATCTAATTACACTGAGTCTTTCTGAATTATTTGCCGCTTGGCGAAAGCAGCACTTTTCCCTTTGAGCCATTTTCATATTGGTATTTCATTGCTTCTCGTGCTTCGTCAAGACTGAACACCTTCGAGATATGTGTGGCAAACACTCCTCTCAATCCTGCGAAAATCTTCTGGAATCCCTCAGCTATTTTCTCCTTCGGATGGGTTTGGATGTGTTTTGCTACCCAAAATCCATTAAGAATAGATTCTTGACTGAGAAGTGCCCAAAAGTCGACATGAGCTTGAGTGTCTCCTTCAAGTATTCCATATACACTAATCGTGCTCTTCTTTGGCATCAACCAAGCAAGTCTATCTGTGAATTGTCCTCCAATCGCATCGTACACCTTTCTACAGTCCAATGAGTTCACAGCCTCCTTAAACTTCTCTTCGAAATCTTCATCTTTGGTGTTCAACACATAGTCAGCTCCAGACTCTTTCAGTTCTTTGATGTAGGCATTATTTCTGACCAAATTGATCGTTTTGATGCCATTCTCTTTCATCACCTTGATGAACATGCGACCAAGGGAAGATGAACCAGCAGTGTGGACTACACTCTTATGTCCTTCAGCTTGCAACTCCAGCAACATCACATAAACGGTCATAGGGTTGACGTAAGAGCAGGCTGCAACGTCGATCGGAGCGTCAGATGGAAGGTGATGACAGTTATCACCTTCACTGACGGCATATTCAGCCCATGTTCCCATAGTCACGCAAAACACTTTATCTCCCGGTTTGAACTTAGATTCAAAATCTTTGCCGACTTCAACAACTTCTCCTGTTCCTTCATAACCAATTGTCAGAGGAAGTGGAAAACTTCGTGTTATAGAGTTTTTTCCTTCGCTCGACAAGATATCTGAAGGATTAACTGAAGCATAGAACATTTTGACCAGAACTTGGCTTGATGATATTTTTGGGATGGAGACCTCAACAGTTTTCAAGGGCTTTCCCCATTCCTCAACTTGGGCGGCTTTCATTGTTTTTTGCGATTCCATAATTTTTCGAAATTAAAAATAGAATTATCGAAAGATAGGCGAAGAATTCTCAAAAAGTTTATCAATGAACAAGCAATTGAAATAGAACCTTATAATTGTTCTATCTTCGATCAATAGCTGTGTAAGAATTTGGAAACAAGGGAGAAATACTTTCCTTTCTCCATAATCGATGGGATGTGTTCTTGAGATTAGGTCTAAATACATTCCAAACATCAGTAATTGGTAGACAAAGACATTTCAAAAGTTTTTCTTCTTCCTTCTAGAAGGATAGATGGAAGACGCCTTCAAAAATACAGATCTTCTTTAGATTTTATGTAAGGAATATCAGTAACGCCCATAAATTCTCATGAAATACGTAAAATTATTCATTCCATAATGGACTCAGGCTGTCTCTTTGTGCGTTGACAATCAGTATGGAGATTACCTTTATAATAAAGGCCCTCTTGGCTTCATTTGCAATTTATGTCTGTGAGGTCGCTTCCTTTAAAATCAAAATTCAAAAAGAAAGTAATGAGGAAGTCCGTTTATTAACTAATAGGCAGGTAGTAGATAACTGTCGACCTAAGGGGAAGTAGCTTTACCCTAAAGACTTAGGCAGACGTTAGGACTAAATGGCGCCTTGTTTACATAATAGAATTGATGAGACTTAAATCTAAAATAGGTCTCAAGCAGACAACTTGATCAAGATCTGATGGTAAGAAAGTAAAAAGTGTTTTTTTTTTTCCCAAAAGATTCCTAGTAAAGACTTAAGCTATCATTTTTTTTTTCTGTCTTTCTCACACAGAAGGATTTGTTTTTCCAACATATTTTTTGTGTTGATGGTTGGTGAAGTTGTTCAATTCATACTTATGAAATCACATGAAATCTTAGGAGGAGTTGCTTCTTAATATTCATTATTTAGTTATTTGCCAGTTGGAGAGAGTAACACCTTGCCCTTGGAACCATGTTCCTGGGAGAACTTTATCGCTTCCCTGACTTCATCAAGACTAAACACTTTCACGATTTGAGTGGCATACGTTCCTCTCAATCCTGCGAAAATTTTCTGGAAGCCCTCTACAATTTTCTCTGTTGGATGATTTGCCATTTTCACTGAGAGCCAAAAGCCACCAATTGTTGAATCTTGGCTAAGAAGAGCCCAGAAATCGGCATGAACTTGTGAACCTCCCCCAAGCAGCCCATACACACTAATATTACTCTTCTTTGGCATCATCCAGACCAGTTTACTTGTGAATTGTCCTCCAATTGCATCGTACGCCTTTCTGCAATCCAATGAGTTCACAACCTCCTTAAACTTCTTTTCGAAATCTTCATCTTTGGTGTTCAACACATAGTCAGCTCCCATTTCTTGGAGTTCTTTGATATATTCATCATTTCTGACCAAATTGATCGTTTTGATGCCATTCTCTTTCATCACCTTGATGAACATGCGACCAAGGGAAGATGAGCCAGCAGTGTGGACTACACTCTTATGTCCTTCAGCTTGCAACTCTAGGAGCATCATATAGACAGTCATAGGGTTGACAAAAGTGCATGCTGCCACATCAATTGGAGCATCAGGTGGAAGAAGGTGGCAATTGTCGGCTTCCGCAGCGACATATTCAGCCCATGCTCCCATAGCGAAACAAAATATCTTATCTCCTGGTTTGAACTTGGACTCGCAATCCTTCCCTACTTCAACAACTTCTCCTGTCCCCTCAAAACCGATTGTTATTGGAAGTGGAAGGTTGCATGTCGCGAAGTATTTTCCTTCACTTGACAATTTATCCGCTGGATTGCATGAAGTGTAGAACATTTTGACCAGGCTTGGAGATATTGTTGGAATTGGAATTTCAACAGTCTCCACGGGCTTTGAAAAGTCCTTTGCTTGAACAGCTTTCATAGTTTTGTGAATTTCCATTTTTTTAGAATTAAAAAAAGAATTATTTAATAATCTTCTTAGAACACTCTAAATATTGCTCAGTACTGGATTGATTACAAGATGCCAAACAAGGCTTCACCAATAACGAACTTTGGTGTAAATTGCCACTCAGGAACTCTATCTCTCTGATCTAGCGAAATTCCTTTGCTAGCTCAATTATTATCTGAACTAAGGAGGAGAATACTAATCGCGAAGAGATTGTTAAATGCGATGCTCTGTATAAGAGAGAAATAGAAAGAGCGAGGATCATTCGAAGACACGAATGTTGTTTGTGCTTTCTATTAAATTCTTTAAATTCAAATATCAATCAAGAGAGTTTTTTTGTTTGTTTTCTTATGTAGCAAATTTCATCTCCAAATTAAGCTCTATGATTTTCAACAGAAGATACTTTTTCTTTTTGATTGTTATTAGATCTATTCAATTATGCACTCATGAAATAATGATTCTTTGGTTAGATTTCATTTGACTGAGAAATCATGAAAATACATTCGTATGACTTCTTTATATTAATATCATTATTTATTTAGTTTTACCCCTTAATTCCTAAGCGTGCTGGAGAGAGCAACACCTTACCCTCAGAGCCATGCTCCTGAGAATATTTTATGGCTTCATGTACTTCGTCAAGACTGAATACCTTAGAGATTTTAGTAGCATAGGTACCTTTTAATCCTGCAAATATTTTTTGGTAGCCTTCTGCAATCTTCTCCTTTGGATAGTTTTGCATCGCCACTGGGAGCAAGAAACCCCCAATTTTCGAGTCTTGGCTGAGAAGTGCCCAGAAATCAGCATGAATTTGAAGATCGCCTTCGAGTACTCCGTATACATTGATCAAGCTTTTTTTAGGCATCAGCCAAACAAGTTTTCCAGTAAATTGTCCTCCAATCGCGTCGTACACCTTCCTGCAATCAAGTGAAGCTACCAATTCTTTAAACTTCTTTTCAAAGTCTTCGTCTTTCGTGTTCAACACGTAATCAGCTCCAATTTCTTGAAGTTCTTTGATGTAGGCATTATTTCTGACCAAATTGATCGTTTTGATGCCATTCTCTTTCATCACCTTGATGAACATGCGACCAAGGGAAGATGAACCAGCAGTGTGGACTACACTCTTATGTCCTTCAGCTTGCAACTCCAGCAACATCACATAAACGGTCATAGGGTTGACGTAAGAGCAGGCTGCAACGTCGATCGGAGCGTCAGATGGAAGGTGATGACAGTTATCACCTTCACTGACGGCATATTCAGCCCATGTTCCCATAGTCACGCAAAACACTTTATCTCCCGGTTTGAACTTAGATTCAAAATCTTTGCCGACTTCAACAACTTCTCCTGTTCCTTCATAACCAATTGTCAGAGGAAGTGGAAAACTTCGTGTTATAGAGTTTTTTCCTTCGCTCGACAAGATATCTGAAGGATTAACTGAAGCATAGAACATTTTGACCAGAACTTGGCTTGATGATATTTTTGGGATGGAGACCTCAACAGTTTTCAAGGGCTTTCCCCATTCCTCAACTTGGGCGGCTTTCATTGTTTTTTGCGATTCCATAATTTTTCGAAATTAAAAATAGAATTATCGAAAGATAGGCGAAGAATTCTCAAAAAGTTTATCAATGAACAAGCAATTGAAATAGAACCTTATAATTGTTCTATCTTCGATCAATAGCTGTGTAAGAATTTGGAAACAAGGGAGAAATACTTTCCTTTCTCCATAATCGATGGGATGTGTTCTTGAGATTAGGTCTAAATACATTCCAAACATCAGTAATTGGTAGACAAAGACATTTCAAAAGTTTTTCTTCTTCCTTCTAGAAGGATAGATGGAAGACGCCTTCAAAAATACAGATCTTCTTTAGATTTTATGTAAGGAATATCAGTAACGCCCATAAATTCTCATGAAATACGTAAAATTATTCATTCCATAATGGACTCAGGCTGTCTCTTTGTGCGTTGACAATCAGTATGGAGATTACCTTTATAATAAAGGCCCTCTTGGCTTCATTTGCAATTTATGTCTGTGAGGTCGCTTCCTTTAAAATCAAAATTCAAAAAGAAAGTAATGAGGAAGTCCGTTTATTAACTAATAGGCAGGTAGTAGATAACTGTCGACCTAAGGGGAAGTAGCTTTACCCTAAAGACTTAGGCAGACGTTAGGACTAAATGGCGCCTTGTTTACATAATAGAATTGATGAGACTTAAATCTAAAATAGGTCTCAAGCAGACAACTTGATCAAGATCTGATGGTAAGAAAGTAAAAAGTGTTTTTTTTTTTCCCAAAAGATTCCTAGTAAAGACTTAAGCTATCATTTTTTTTTTCTGTCTTTCTCACACAGAAGGATTTGTTTTTCCAACATATTTTTTGTGTTGATGGTTGGTGAAGTTGTTCAATTCATACTTATGAAATCACATGAAATCTTAGGAGGAGTTGCTTCTTAATATTCATTATTTAGTTATTTGCCAGTTGGAGAGAGTAACACCTTGCCCTTGGAACCATGTTCCTGGGAGAACTTTATCGCTTCCCTGACTTCATCAAGACTAAACACTTTCACGATTTGAGTGGCATACGTTCCTCTCAATCCTGCGAAAATTTTCTGGAAGCCCTCTACAATTTTCTCTGTTGGATGATTTGCCATTTTCACTGAGAGCCAAAAGCCACCAATTGTTGAATCTTGGCTAAGAAGAGCCCAGAAATCGGCATGAACTTGTGAACCTCCCCCAAGCAGCCCATACACACTAATATTACTCTTCTTTGGCATCATCCAGACCAGTTTACTTGTGAATTGTCCTCCAATTGCATCGTACGCCTTTCTGCAATCCAATGAGTTCACAACCTCCTTAAACTTCTTTTCGAAATCTTCATCTTTGGTGTTCAACACATAGTCAGCTCCCATTTCTTGGAGTTCTTTGATATATTCATCATTTCTGACCAAATTGATCGTTTTGATGCCATTCTCTTTCATCACCTTGATGAACATGCGACCAAGGGAAGATGAGCCAGCAGTGTGGACTACACTCTTATGTCCTTCAGCTTGCAACTCTAGGAGCATCATATAGACAGTCATAGGGTTGATGAAAGCACATGCTGCAACATCAACTGGAGCGTCAGATGGAAGAAGGTGGCAGCTGTCGCCTTCGGCGATGACATACTCAGCCCATGTTCCCATAGTTATGCAGAACACCTTGTCTCCCGGTTTGAACTTGGACTCGACATCTTTGCCGACTTCAACGACTTCTCCTGTTCCTTCAAAACCGATTCCAATGGGAAGTGGAAGGTTGCATGTCGCGAAATATTTTCCTTCAGCTGATAGTATGTCTGCTGGATTACATGGAGTGTAGAGCATCTTGACAAGAACCTGGCTTGAGGATATCTTTGGGATTGGGATTTCAACAATCTCCACAGGCTTTGAAAAATCCTTCACTTGAACGGCTTTCATTGTTTTTTGTGACTCCATCTTTTTTTTTTAGATTTTAACTAAAGAATTATTCCAAGATATTCGTAGAATGATCTGAAAATTAATTGCGGGTCTTTAGGCCTACTACTACTAACACCAGTGATTCCCAACAATCGAAATGGAAGTTATCGACTGTCCAGTCTTCATGGTATCAGTTAACGAACACTAGTGATTGAGCCAGGTGAAATCACATAAGTTATTGGACATTCTTATGTGTTCTAATGCCGAATATATTAAAACGTATAACATTCAAAAATTGGAAGAAATCTCCTCGCCGGCAGAATGGATCCCCATTTAGCAAGCAAAATATGAAATGTGTTTCTGGATGGAAGCATTTTCAAAGGATAGAAAAGAATGAGAAAAATAAATTAGTATTTTAGAAAATTTTTTTTTTCGAAAATCGAAACTTGGTGTTTTTTCTTCTCTTTCTCTCTCTCATTCATTTGAATGAGAAAGATTTATCAATGTGTGTTGTAATAGATATTTGTATTAGATAGGCTCACTTAGCATTGCCCTTGAACTATCAGATAATTTTGAATGAAAATCATGACGAGATTTTTAGCTGATCATCAAGATTTGTGAAAATAGACGGAATCTAAGCTCTCATAAAATTGTAGCAACGAGAAAGGATGTAATATCACTATATTAAACTTGCTTGCACCCTACCTCTTGGCTCATTGTTGGCCAAGTGTTTGCATAGTGGAGTTGGGATGATCCATTCCGCCAGGATTATTTGTATTTCTTAACGTTTTTTTCATTTCCTCCCAAATTCAAATTCACTATATTTTTAATATGTCCAGAAAACTAATGAACATAGAGGTTATGCAATGCGTAGCCTTATATATGATAATATTCATTTTTGGCATTGCTAACAGGCCGTTCTTTTTTTTAAAATGATCGATATCAAATTAACTTGCTAGACTCAACGTCAGCAATACGAGAATTCTTGAAGTCCAGAAAGAAATCCCTAATTCCCTCGAATAAGTAACTATGAGAGTGATTACACGAAACCGAGATAGATTCTTGATTTAAAACTTTGCATTTATAAAAATAGTAAACGAAGCCAACTTACTCGATTCCCTTAGCTCTGAAGTGCCACTAGATGAAAATTAGAGCTGGCCATGAAGAGAATTTTGTTCATTGTGTTACCCTAAGTCTAATAACTAAAAATTAAATCGTATACAACGATATGTAAATGAATTTTCCTTTTATTTGACATAACCCGTGCTAGCTTACGTATTGGGTATGCCCTGATTTAGAGCCTACGGTTTTCGAAGTATTTCAAACTCTAAAGAGTAGAATTTGTATTTTCCCTTTGGACCTCTTAATTCAGCAGTTGGACAGTCTGTATTTATAAGTTGAAATACTCAACATCTCTCCGCTAGCCTAACAGTTACTCTCAACATTTATTTAAAATGCTCGAAGCCAGAAAAGTTGCTCTCTTCACTCTTTTATTCTATCTTATTACTGCCCTGGTTAAATTTTAATTTCGGAAACTATTGACTTTAATTTGATTTATGTGAATAAAACCCAGACTAATAATGGGTATTTCGCTTTCTTCGTAACATTAGAAACCGTATTAAATGGTTTGATTTGGCAACCTTGCTCTCTTTTTTGAACTTCCAGCTGTTTGAGAGGCTGGTCCCACCTCCAAAGACAAGCGTCACATAGGAGCAATAACTTAATTCAGCAATAAACTCTCAATATGAGAAGAGTCCTATACAGATTAAATAAGTTTAATCGGATACAATACTTCGCTTTGTTAATTAGATCGCTCAGAGCATCTTGCCTACTGATAATAAATTTTCATTCAAATTACTAAATAAAAAAAATTTTCAGTAAGAACGCTCGTTCAACATACCTCATTGCACTCTGCTATGCTCCAATCTCCAGATTTGGTGTCTCCAACAACAATACAATCTCCCAAGAACGGTACTACCACGAATGAAAAGTTTTCTCAACAAGAACCTTTCCATTTGTTGACTGCAGCAATTAATTCAATTTCATTGATTGAAAAAAGATGCAAAAGGAAAATTCTTGGCAAGATCACCAGCTTCACTCCGGAACTCTCGCTCAAAGTCCGCTTCCTGATGCGAACTACCTTAACTGCTCTTTTCCTATTTACGCAAGCTATTTTACTTTTCCCATCATTCTTCCATTATGCATTGCTCTTTCTGTTATTTAACGTGGGTTTGCTGTACCTAATCAAGATCAGAGACTTCAATTCAATGACTCACGCACTTACTTACGCTCCTCCTCTCATCTGCTTCTTAGCCTCGTTCGGTGAATCTAAACAATATTTCTTGGTCCTGGCAATTTCGTATATCGTCGTCTTCACGAACTCGTCTGTCGCATTATCGCTCTCACGACAGGCCCAAAGCTATGGACTCCTAGCACTGTCTTACTACATTCATTGTATGATCAGTAAATTCAATATTCAAGGAGTTTTTAATGTGATACTTATCGGAGCGAGCTTTAGCATGTCCGCGTCGCAGTTTTTATCTACCCATGTCATAAAATCAGGGCAGAACATCAAAATTCTGCTAGGAAAAGTTGAGAGAAGAGACAAAAAGATAGTCTTGCTTGAAGGAGAGAAGAAAGAGCTGGATCAGCGTCTGAGTATGCTCGCTGCGGAAATCCGTCAAAAAACAGAAGATCTAAGCTTGGCAGTGAATTCCCGTGAAATTTTTCTCAACACTGTGTCTTCTGAGCTCCGTAACCCTTTAAACTCTTTGATCGGATACATCGACTTACTCTCAATGGAACTGAAGGATTCTTCATCTTTGGAAAATCTCGAAAACGCCAAGCACTGCTCAGAGTTGCTGCTTTGCTTAATTAACAACCTCCTTGACGGTGCGAAAATTCATGCAGGGAAGCTGGATCTCCATATACAGCCTCAAAATATCTTCTGGTTCATCGAAAAACTCTGGGCAGTTGCTAGTCCAAACATCAAAGTGAAAAACCTGAATGGAATCATTCTCGTGTCTAAGAACGTCCCTCCAGTCCTTGAATTTGATCAGCACCGTCTCATGCAAATATGCCTAAATCTGCTGCATAATTCGATTAAGTTTACCCAGAAAGGCTACGTCAAAGTGAGGTTTTCATGGACAGTTGACATCGTCAGAGAGTCTCCAGCGCTCGGGAACCGAGGCATCTTCGCAAGAAATGTTGCCAAAAAGGGTGGTTTGACCAGCGCCATGACAATGAGTTATCTGCCTCAGAGAATCGGAGAGAAAAAGAGCATGATGAGCATGATGAACAACATCTACACCTCGAAGACTTCTGAGGATCTGCCAAATCGCAATCCAAAATCAATTAGTTTGGATGTTGAGTCTATCCAAGCGAGAAAGCGGTTCAAAGAGTTCCTTAATCACGACAAGCGGACCAATTTCTTTTCTCGAGACCAGGACGAGGTAGACGAGAGCTCCATCAACTCTGCCAGCAACATCTCAGACTCTGTGAAATCGATCACAATCCAAAAAATAACATCACGGAAAAACTCCTACGACTCCGCTATTAAAAAACACGGGAGCAAACATGGCGACAGCGCCGATCCATCCCTCCCTCCGATTTCAGATTCAGGAGAGGACGATGAATCAACCACAGTAAGCGATCAGGTCACAAAGCACTCATCTGCTCATGGGCCTAGCCTTAAGGATATCCGAATGAAAGACATGGACTTCGATGAATTGAATTTCAACATCAGACGCTTCAAAAAGGAAGTCCATAAACGCCAGCAATCTCCTCCGCAGCACGATTTCAGTGAAATGGCTGTTATTAACGAGGATAAGGACGAAAGAACTGCGGAACGAGGCAAACTATTTATCGAAATCACAGATAGCGGGTGTGGCATAAGTCGCGAGGCCCAAGATCGAATTTTCTCGCCGTTTGAGCAAGGAGACTCTTCCATAACGAGGAAGTTTGGAGGCTCTGGAATGGGTCTCTATATTACCAAGCAGTTGGTTGAGAAGATGGGAGGCAGTATCAAAGTAGAGAGCGAGATAGACGTCGGTTCGTACATCATGATCTCGATTCCATTACGAACTTCTTCTGCGAGCGTCACTCCGTCATTCAATTCTCTCCTTGAAAGTTTACCAGACGAAAACAAAAGCAGAAAGCGTGTGCTGGTAGTGGATGACAGCTCGTATAATCGCGATATCCTGGAGAAATTCTTCAAAAAATACAAATTGGAAGTTCGAATGGCCAAAAACGGCGACGAGGCCGTCCAAATCTATTCCAAACACCCCGAACACTATTTCTCTCTGATTACCATGGACTTAGAAATGCCAGTTATGGATGGACTCACCGCCTGCAAAATGATTCGGAAGCTCGAGAAAGAAAACAATATCAGCAAGAAGATACCTATCGCCATCATCAGCGGCAATATAGAGGAAAGAGAGTTCTGCCTGGACCCCAACGGACCGATCGCTGCTGATTATTATTTCAGGAAGCCAGTGACTTTCGCTGATCTGGATAGTTTTGTTCCTAAACTTCTCTTGGATGATAAACCCGTCAAGCCTCTGGGGTCAAAATGCGGTGTCCTCATCGTTGATGACGATGTGCTGGGAATCCAGTTCCTGCAGAATTTTTTCAAGAAGTATGGATGTGAATGCAGTTTGGCGACTGATGGAGAAATTGCTATGGAGACTGTTCAGAGAGTGTACGACAAGCTAGATTTAATCCTGTTCAACTGTGAGGTGCCGAAAAACTCGAACATGGAGGCTGCTTTAGCAATTAAAAAGTATTTAGAGTCGAAGCAAAAAAATGATACGAAAATCGTGGTGCTAAGTGGAAGAATAGACGAGAAGCTAAAACGCCATTGCGATAAGCTTGGGTTCAACTTTTTGCTGTCCAAGCCTGTAAAAGTGCAACTACTGAAGCAACTTCTCCATCTTTAAGAGCTTTCGTTGATGTTTCTACTTGGAGTTCTCTCTGCGTGCTATTGACTTGAGAAAAGGTTAATTTGTGCATAAGATAAGGATTAGTTAGGATCTAGCAGCGAGCAAGAAACGATATTATATGATATTTATCTTATCTGATGAATATTTATGCTCTTTGTTAATGGTATTGGAGAAGGAGCTTTCTCGAAACAGTTTAAGAGATTAACAATTCTCACCAACTATGAAAATTTCACTCGGACAAATTATGAAATTAACAAAAGTGCATTGTTACATATCAAAAAATGCAAATACATTGCTGATTGGAGCCAATGTATTATGGGATTATATATCATTTGACAATTATTTTAATAGGCGTATCTAAACTCACTATCTCACATTCACACAAATCAAATATACTCCAAAATTTTCGAGTACTATAATAGCCTTTGCAAACAGTAAAAAATTAGTGTATATCATATTTTTTGAGTATCTTTAAAGCCTCTTCAAATGATAATGGCTTTACACAATAGTCGTCGAAGCCTGACTCCAAGATGTTTCTAACATCTTGCTGCTCGCTTATTCCCGTGCAAGCCACAAGCGGAACCACTTGAATTTGGTTACTTCGCATAAGGGATTTAAGCTCAGCTGCTGCCTTAAATCCATCCATAATGGGCATATGACAGTCCATGAAAATCAGCGAGAACATCTTACAAACAGAGCACTTAGTGCTTTGAGCCCGGCCCAGAACTTTACTTATCACTTCCTTCCCGTTAAAGCAGGAATCGAAAGACACCTTCAGTCGGTCTAAAATCGTTTCAATGGCTAAGATGTTGTAAGGATCATCATCTACGATCAATACTTGTGCACAGGAACACTTCCTTGGTTCTTCAAAATCTTTCGCGCTTACTTTAATCAGATCATGACTTCTCCGAGTCTCACGATTTCGTTTGAGAATGGCCTGTTGCCGGTTCCGTTGTTCCTCCAAATAGAAGGGACTAACTTCATTTTCGAAAGGAATAGTTGACATATCCTCCATGTCATTCTGACTGTCAAAGCACATGTTATCTAAATCTTTATCTCCGCTAGGCAGCCGGAGAGACCTGCTCCAGCTTAGGAATTTCTCCTTCTGATTTGAGTTTTCTCGACGTTTCTGAAGATTTAAATTAACTCCTGCCGACGTCGGACTGATCAGCATCCCATATAAATCTGGAGGGAGAAAGTCCTGATTGACCGACAGCTTCGAATCGAATTCCGTTCTCTGACGCATCAAGTTTTTCGATTTTCGTACATTGTTGAAGGTTTTCTCTTCCACGATGAACGAAAATTTGGAGCCATAATTCAGCTTCGAGTCTATTTTAATTCCGCTCATTTCCGCATTACTCGGTCCTAGGCTTTTCGATAGCGCATTCGCAATCGTCAATCCCAATCCAACGCCGTATGGGTTGATGTTAGCTCTGTTTCCGTTGTCTATATGTGTATATGCCTGAAACAGCTTTTTCTTATCGGGCTCTGACAGGCCAATCCCAGTATCAAATACCTCGATTGACAACAAACGCGGGCTCGAGCAACTGCCTATTGAATGAGCGATTTCACTAACTACGACTTTAACATAACCTTTCTGAGTGAATTTTATCGCGTTGCTGAGCAGATTTAAGAGTATCTGTTTGAAGCGACTGTGGTCAGTGGAGAATGGTTCGAAAGATTTACTCAGCATAAATTCTGTGACCAATCGAAGTCTTTTCTTCTGAGCCTGCAGCTCGACAAGCTGGATGCTTTCCCTCACAGTCTCTTCCACGTTAGCAAATGTAAAATTTAGCCGAAGTTTTCTTGCTTGGATTTGAGATAGATCAAGGATGTCGTTCGCAAGATTAAGAAGAAGCAAATTAGACCTGAGCGCAGGCATTAAATATTTTTCTTTCACTTCTTTCGAAGGGGAAGGGTCGACCAGCGCACGTTCGAGCAGATTATTCGAGCCGTTTAACGGAGTTCGCATCTCATGGGAAAAGGATGCAAGGAGCCGTGATCTCTGTAAATCTCGGTTTTTAAAGGTTGCTAATTGCTTTTGTTGTGAAGTTTCTGATACCATCATGACGATAACTTGTTCGTCGTCCATGTATTTCGAAGTCCAGAGCTTGACGTCAAATGCGCGTTCCTTCTCCGCTTCTTTGTCTTCAGATGGAAAAGATGTACTTAGCTGCATTATTATCTCACCGTTAGGCAGTGTTGGATTATATTCATTCCAAGTGTTGAGAAACTCTTTAAGCAGAGAAGCCAAAGATTGATACTGCTGAGTTTGATTAAGCGGTTTTTCGACACTGCCGTCGAAAGAAAGGTACTCATTAGGATCTGAGCGGTTGCTTGCCTCTGCCTGAATGGAACATATAAACCAATTAAATTGTGAGTGCAAGAGCATAATTACTTCAAGTTCCGGCTTTCTCTCAAAAATAAAAGTTTTTGAGTTGCTTTGGAAATCTGCATGAACAAAAGATAATTGGACATTCTGAAACTTCTCAAAATCTTCAATTGTGATTTTTCTGCCCTCTAGTGCCTCTAGTGCGGGTGATAAGTCTGGTAGGCTTGCTACTTTTTGAAAAACCATTTTTTTAAGCGAATCATTTGAAAACTTTTCTTCTCCTCTTTTCCCGAGGATAAGATATCCATCAGGAGACTTTTTAATAATGTTTTTGCACGTATTTGAAATTTCAGATGTATCTTGAAAAGTAAGGAATTTTCTTCGTGCAATATTTTTCTCGACGAGATAAGTAACTGTTGAAAGCATCAAAACATTGAGCAAGATATCCGCTATTCGCCATTTATTAGCTTCTGCTGACTGTAGATTACGAGTCCCGACTATTATACAGATAATTGCGAAGAATAGGCATCTGGGCATCCAGTTGAAAAGAATCAAACTACATACACAGATCTGCAGTCCGAGCGAATAACCATTCAGGTACAAGAGGCTGCCGTTATCCATTAAATGACCAAAAGGTAGAAAAATGCAAGTTACAGCCAATCCGCAGCAGAAACAGAGCTGTATTCCATCCAGTAGCCAAGTAGCTATCTTCATATTTTTAAAGCAGTGGAACGCTAAATTCGGTTTGATTTTTTTCGAAACGACGCCTAGGAGGATATTCAAAACAATCAAAACCGAAAGTCGTGTGATATGCCATGCTAGGTGCTCTGTGTAAGACGATCTATCTATTATCAGAGTCACGATATCTCTGCCAATCACGTTGAAGGCTAACAGAGATATGCTCACGTAAAATGAAACTGACACACTCTTGCAGAGTTCTTCATGGTACTTCGCTTCGTAGGCTCTGTTTTTAAACTGCAAAAAGAAGTTAGTTTTCCTTAACATAGATTCACTGACGCAGATCAGTTTCGATTATTAAAAGTCCCTGACGATAAAATGCAAGTAAATTTTAGAAAAATGAGCAATCAAGAGAATCGCGAGTAAAAACTCCGAACACTTCTGTTTGGAAGGTTTTATCAAAAAAATTTCAATTTTTTATGGTCGATCAGTTCACTGGAATTTTTAATAAATAATGAAATTTATTCTGGGTCTTTCCAGAATACTCTGCAAATTTACCCTCATTGTGAGAAAACAAGAAAGATAAGTTTCAAAATGTATCCTATTCTATAGGAAAACCCATAAAACTTAAATGTAATTGCTGCCCAACTTTTTCTGGGGTTGCAAATATGACAGAGGTCGAAAGTTTGGACTTTTAATAAGAGAGAGAGCTGATAATTCTACTAAAGCGAGAATGAAACTTGATACTCCAAGCATGTTTGAAAGAATAGCTCGAAAAGGTCTTTTAGTCTCTCTCTCTAGCTCTCAGATTACTTTCGTGCTTAGGACAGCAGCTAATAAAATTAATCAGAGTATAGAATTATTAATTTTTTTTTAATCATTTTGGCATAACTCGCCAGTTATTCTTTAGTTGTTTCATACAAACGCTTGATTGAACCTATCAGCTTCGCAGCTATCTAAATATCCAGCAGCTAGGATTGCAAAGTGGAATGATGAAAAGAATAAAGGTTTCTAATCTCTCAAAGGGAATGAGAGCCTTCTTTTCATAAGAGAGCATAAAGGATTAGAATTTGATCTGCGACATAAGACTCCAACGGTGGGATGCCTCTTTGCTATAGTTCATAAAATATCAATATTTTTCCTTATAATCTTACTCAAGAGCAGCATGAAAAATGATAATAGTCTAATGCAAAACAAATAAAGTCACCATCTTTTCCAGTACTCTAAAAAGTTAACAACATTCCGGTTTTGAGAAAATGGAGCTTTTTCGTTTTTTGTTCTGTTTTTGTTATGAAGAACACTCATTTCAAGGGCCTTTAGACCAAATTTTCTTTCCATCAGCATCCCAAAGATAATCTCTACATAACTAATTGTGCAGGAAGAAGGTTACGAAAATTTTGTTCCTAAAGTATTAAATTTGGTTAAGCTTTGTTCGAATTCTTTAAGAAAACATGCGCAACAGGTTACCAACAAATTAACAAAAGAAAGCTGCTATCTCGTGCGTTCTTTGCTGCTGTACAACTCTCACTTGCTAGCTGAAGCTGTTTCTTAACTCTGTCAATTTTTTAGGACTCGATGTGAGAATTCCAATTAGAAATGAATTTAATACGTGTAATAATTGTCTTTATAAAAAAATAAGGGTTTTTATCGATATAAGTTATTTTATCTGCATTGTTTCTCTATCTTCGCCAAATATTTTACGAGAGAATTAGAACGCAAGAAATTTTTCAGTATATAACTGAAAGGGCTTGAAGAAACCTGGTTTGCTGCTTGTTAAGGAGAGCGGCTAATATTGTTCGAGTCATAATTTTTCTCATCCGATCTGATCTTTTCATTGAGTTAGTAACTTCTAGCAAAAATAATTCAGAATTTGTCGCAGATATGTCTCCGAAAATTCAGAATTTCTTTGATTTCTTTTTCTACCAGTGAGGGTGTATTGTGGTTAATCTGAGGATTCGAATTATATGTTCACTTCGAAAGAATCTCGGTGAGAACTGATCGCCCTCGGAAATTTATAGTTAGAAATATGAGGAATCGTTTGCACTCACACAATTCATAGACATGGTTTTAAAGGAGTAATCCTAAAGAAACTTCTGAGGTATGGCTACACATTGATAGCATTTGGATTTCATTCTGTATTTGAAATTATTGGGTTATGGACAAAGAAGGTATATGATATTCATTTCTCTCATTTCATTTAGCAAATCATTTGATATTGTAGCAAATTTGTTTCTTCTTGCTCCTCACAAGTAACTCGTCTGAGTTTTAAGTTTGCTGGTAAAGCGAAGAATCATGACGCCAAGAATTCATTTGCTTAGTCGAACAGCTTGTTACGCTCTTCTCTTTTCAACTTTCTTAGCCTAGTTTATGCGAGATCACACTAAAATTTTGGAAGAGAGTTAAATTCCTTAAAACTCCATGTAATAAACAGAAATGACGAGAGAATTACAAAAATCCTATGAATCCTCTCCTATTGGTATTATTTTAAAAATGTCAATGCTTATATCAAAGCATCCTGCCCAAGAAGATCTTTCTAATGTAAAAGTTCCAGGGTTGAATTGATACTGGTATTCAACAAAAATTTTGTTGCGTAACCTTGCAATTAATAAAATTAAACCGTAATCATCATCAAACCTGCAGAACTTGCATGATCTCCCAGTCAGCAGATTCTCAAAAACCTACTGGTGTCCGAAGGCCTTTGTATCAGAATCGAAAGCCGTCTCAATCGGAAAACACCCCACTGCAACCTTCCGACTTATCCTCAAAAGCATCCATTCCAAAAACGAACCTTCCAACTAATCAACCAGATAATACAAAGCTACCTCATTCTAGGGAGTTATCTGGCTCTCTAAACCTTCATGTGAATACAGACAGCAAAAAATTACTGAAATTCAATACCTCTGAAAGCGAACTTGCTGATGACAAGCAAAATTCTCCATCCTCGATTAACGCATCGCTAACGAGTCTTTCGAGCACTTTGAAATATATCAAATCCAGCAAAACTTACCATTTTACAGTCGGTCCGATTGAGAATGGAAATGCTACGTTAATCAATGAGGAGTTTAGCAAAGTCTGTATGCCATTATCTCTACTTCCATTGGATGTGAAGCAAGGAAATATCCTCAAATTTACTGTCGAGAGAAATTTACCCGAAGAAGAGATCCGTCGCGATGCAATAACCAACATTCAAAGGGAAATATTGCAAAACGATATCTCTTTCGATGATTATAAGCCAAAACGAAACGGATTTCAGCTTGATAATTTAGAAAATGGTGTTAACAATGCTCAGCAACATAAAGAAACCATCAAACTTCGCAAAATTAGTGACAAAGCAATCTTACCCCATGAAAGTTACAGCAAAGCGGGTGATGAGTCACAGAATTCGAAATTTCGGAAAAAGGATGATGAAGAATATGAGTGATAAACCTAGAGTTTTTTTCAGTTTTTTTGGCTCGAATCGCTGTTCTTTCTATTTAAATTGTGTATCAGCTATGTTTTGCCGTTGTCTTGGAAGCTATTCGATTGGCTTCAGATTCAACCCTAACGATCGATTAAAACTTGGACAACGAAAACTTTTTCATCATCTCCTTTCAACAATATAGATAAGTGATTTTTCTCAATTACTTAATATCACACTCGTGTAGCCATTTTATTAGACTGTATTTTTGATTAAGTGACATGGGCCCGTTGAATATTGGGTGAAGAACCGTTGTTGAAGTTGTTTGTATAAGAATTTTGAAGCAAACAATTTTTGTTTCTCGGTCTGATGCTAATAGTTTAGGGCCTGATTTTGCTGTGTATGCTCTCTCCAGCTGATTTCCGGAGTGCAAGAGAAAAATATTATTTCTAAGCTATTAGCAAAGTAAAAGAGATATTTTAGAAGTTTCAAGGAAAAAGATGTAAATTCTAAGTTAATTAGTCAGTCATACTGAATCTCTATGATTATTATAGCCCTTCTTAATTATCAGATGTGAAAAATTCTCAACTTGGCTAAATGAATAATATCATTTACTTTGCAAATTTCTTTATCATAGATGGAAAAACATTGCTGATGCTGAGATCGCTTCTTTAAGTATTGAGGAAAACGGATGCTCAAACTTTGAGTATATAAGATTTAATAGTTATCACTCCGTAACCATCTCGAATTCAATCTTCTGCTTATTAGGTTACCTTGATTTGATAAATGTTAGTATAACTGCGTCTGTAAACCAATCTTCATATCCATTACTAACAATGACAATTCTTTCTTATCATCGTACTTCAAACTTTTTCAGTTGAGACGCTTTAAAAATCCACATAGCAGGCAACTACAGATTATCAGTCCTAATTTCTACCCACCCCAAAAGTCGCCAATGCCAATAAACAGAAAACCTTGATTCTCACAACTCTGCTTGAGAAAACTCAACAATTCTGACACTCAATTGGTGTAATCATCCTTATTCAAAAGTAAAGTAAATTTAGATAATTAATTTCCTATTCCTTTTACGAATAATAGAACACGCTCTCACAAATGGCACAACTATTAGACAACGTCTGCGATAAACTCCATCTGCACAGATTGGAACACGTCCCACTCATTCAACAACTCAGCGAAAAGACAAAATTGAAACCTGCTCACATTGGGCTTATTGGACTGGGAGTCTTTGCTCTTCTTCTCCTATTGGAGTGCGGCGCATACTGGATCGCTTTCTTGGCTGGGTTCCTTTACCCTGCTTGGGCTTCCTACAAGGCAATTGAAACTCGCTCTCGAGGAGAGGACGCTCTTTGGTTGACCTACTGGACAGTCTTCGGATTCGTTCAAGTCTTCGATAAACTCGTTTTCAGCATGTTCAGGTACATTCCTTTCTACAGCATGCTCAAAATCGCCCTCTTTATCTACCTCTACCACCCTAAGACCCAAGGCGCTTTGGTCCTGTACACTAAGGTAATCCGCCCTAATTTCTTGAATTACGAAGGAGAGGAATACAAAAAAGAAGTTGAAGAGCTTGCCCAAAAGAAACCAAAAACCGTACCAACCAAAGGCGCTGATGACTTTGATGTGATCAAGAAGGATGAATAATCCGAAATGCAAATAAATCAAATAACATTTAGATAAATGTGTAGCCTCTCACCCGAAAAATAAAATAAAGGTCATAAATTTGCAAATTTTAAGCAGGAGATGACTGCTGATGAAGAACTCAATAAATTATGTACCATTTTCTTCTCGATATTCTCGTTTCATCTTCTTCATATGTGTACCTGCAAATTTGAAGTAAGAATTTGAATATGACCACAAATATTTAGAAGAGAATCTGAAAAACATTCAATATTTGAGCAGAGTAGAGTTATTCTGGGGTGGTAGAAAATTTATCGTTGCGAGTTTATCAGAAAACGTTATTTTGGTAATTTTTGGAGAGAAATTCTGAGATTCATAAATCTCTTGTAAGAAAAAAATTATTTCCCACATTTCTGAGAAAACGAAAACTTATCTTGCTACTATTTGAAATGTTATTGCTCAAAATAATTTCAATAATATCAATTTGATGTGTGAATACATGTATTCATATACAATACTTGAATTTTGTATTTTTATGGTTTTATTAAGATTTTCATAGAATGATATATGTGGAAAATTCAATCATCGTTGTTATTCGATAATTTCTTCTGCGTTAACCGATTGAACTCATTTTCTATCCTGAAACAGTTGAAATAATTAAGTCTTAGCAGAGAGATGGTGCATGCGGATTTTTTCTTTGATATTCAGAAAACATATACCAGCCTCTCCCTGTGTAATACATAATGAAATTATAGGTGATTTACTGTTCCCAAGGCTCTTCAGTACTATTCCAACGCCCAAGCAAACATATTTAAATTAAGAGAAATGTTGCTCTTCTCTTTAATAAAGAGGAAAGATTATGTTGAGAAAGTTGTTTCACAATTTTGAAAAAAACCTCAAAGTGACTGAACATCGTCTCATCGAAGAGAAGAATAAAGTCTAAAATTTTTGAATGGACATTTTTGGCGCAGATTATTTTGTTCTATAAATGATATAAAATTACAAAAATAATTGAAGGTGTAAGGAGCCTTAACTCTAATTCTCGGTTGAGGAGGCAATGATCTCTTGGTATTCCTCTAACAGTGGTAGAGTACTCATTTTGGGTACCGCAGAGTAGTCAGGCCTAATTGGAAATTAACAAACAAAATACTCAAACCGATTGCGCTATACTTCCACTAAAGAGCGATGGTCTCTCTGAAAATTTTAGGCCTTTCCATCTTCATGTATACATCACGAAACTCCATTAATCTCTGGAAGCTCTATGAGAGAGATGAGAAAAACAATTCAAGCACGGACTTCGTTTTGCCTTCATGACTCCATAGAAACCTACTAAAATCCTCTAGAGCATATATTCGACGAGGCTGCCGATGCTATTTGCTGAGAAAGGTCAAAAGTTTCATTTGAATTTAAACAATATTTTTGATGAGCTATTTGATGTTCAAATTGTTAATTCTCGGTGGTCATTTCAAATGTAAAATACATGAAATTGGCTCAATAAAGCTGTAGCAGCCATGATAGGTTCAGATTCGTTAACATAAGGTACTTTCAAATTATACGACCACAATGAAAGAGAGGGATTCTTCCACAAGGCTTGTTTCGGTGATCCTACTGATACCAAAGAACAGCTAATGAAGAAACACGCAAATCTGACAGCATCAGCCAATCCTAATTCTAAAAACTTTTACTCTTATTTTTAGATCGATTTCAACAGAAAACGCCATTTCTTGAATTTAGGTCGTCAAAGCCTTCCAATTCTAAGAGGTGGTTCCTCTCAATGGTATCTGGACACCGAAAACTGGCTATTCTTAAGGAGACAGGAAGTTCAAAAAAAGCGCTTCTCAAGTTGAAAAAAGTTCTATCAGAAGGAAAATTGTAAATTTTTCAGTGCTCCCAAAAGAGTGAGTTGCCTTTCAAAAATTTTTGCGGTTATCAAAAATCAAATAACGCTCTTTGTTTCCTTTGAGACCACAGGAAATAAATTCGATTTAAATATCGAGAGTGTCATTCAGAAATTCAAATGCACTAATTTCGGCGTTCTGATTGGTAAATCAGGTTAACTCCAATTATTTCTGAAACGCTGCTGCTAAGATTCTTCCTGATTATCGCTATTTGAACGCGTTGCTAATTAATCAAATCACTAAACTCTCACGTTTTAGTTCAAAAAAGAAAATGAATATCAATTACTTCTCAATGGGACCTTCCACCAGCGGAGTCCTTCAAAATGGCACCTTTTCGATTTCTACTATTGGATTTACTACCTCTAACACTACACTACCACCTTTGCAAATGAGAAACCCACCCCTGTGGCAAGATTTATATAGCACAGAGATTTCACCGCTATCTACTCGACAATTTCCTCCTCTCTTTGACCCTCCAATGCTCGCAACCAACCCCTTATTCGAAACAGACCGCCTCGCTTCTCCATTAAATATTGCTCCTATGCAAACCAGACCCGAACCGATAATTTCACTTTTTTCCCGCCCTGATTATTTCTCTTCGCGAACCCTCGAAGCAAGGCTTCTCACCTTGCTCGAATTAGAACGAAGAGCCTTCCAAACCTTCGAAATTCTCTTTGATAGCGGTATTTTCGAAGAAAGCAAAGAACGTGGATTGAACAGAGAGCAGATCGATAAAATTGAAGTTTCTGAATTCGAGGAGAAACCCCAGGAAAAAGAGCCAGTGACGCGGATTAAATCTCGGAATGGAATCCATAAAACTCCGAAAGTTGATCCTAAAAAAGCCATCAAAGCTGCCCTACAGAAAGAAAAATCAGAACCCACCAGCAGTAGCACCTGTGCGATCTGTCTCGAGGATTATAAGCATAAAGATAAGTTACGGAAGTTCCCTTGCTCGCATAAATTCCATCAAGAATGTATTGATAAATGGCTCAGCTTGAAAAACAATTGTCCTGTTTGTAAAGGAAAACCTGTTGAAGACTCTCAGCCTAGCGCTCCAAGGACTGAAAATGTATCGAATCAGTTTGAAAATAATGATCTCTTGCAGCTATTGACGTTGAGAAGGCCAGCAGAATCTGTGCAACATAGTGGCATGAATTCTTCAGTACCACGTCTAACAGACTTGATTACTGATATACATGGTCTTGGTCGACTGAGGAATACCACACCTATTATTATTGATGACAATAGTGATGATGTTAGTATGAGTCATTCTTCCAATCAACAGCCAAGAAGAGCTGAGAATGGAAGAGAAACGACAACAGGGAATCGCAGGAGCAGAGCTAACAATAATAAAGCAGCACATTGAGAGGGAATGGGAATAATCATTTGCATTCCCAAGAATTTTCTTCTCTTTAGAGCATCTTGAGTAAAATTCCTGAAGGCCTGGACGTTAGACTCTTTGATTGAATTGGAATTATAGGTATTTTGCGATTTGTAATGATTTATAGGAGTGAGATGGAGTTTAAAGAGTTTGCAAATTATTTGAATTTAGAGATAAGTTAATATGTCATAATACATTCAGGCTTTGGGTTTTTGAAAACATGTATTCATTTTTTTGAACTACCTGTTGCAAAGATCAATTGGTTAACTACGTTAACCGAGTGCATACTTACAAAATTTCTCTTTCTCTCTTATTATTTATCGGTAAATCTGGCTGAGAACATAGTCTGAAATGCGTGAATGAGCAATTGTACACTCCAAAAATAAAATTCAGGTTGAGTAATTAGTAAGTTAGCGGGTCTCATTTTCAGATTTTTGTTAGCTATTAGAAAGTTTTAGATGTTATAATACGTGAGGTCATTCTGTTTTCCCTTTTTCTCTTTTTTGGTAAAATGCACCCAACTCAAGGCAGCAAAATTTTCCCGGAGACACTCATTTACGTTAGAAGGATACCTACGATTCAGTAGAAGCAGCTTTCGATTTTCCTGGTCGTATTGTAAAATTGAAAAATTGAGATTCACTAGTAAGTAGAAATTTGAAATATAACTGGCAAGAACATATATACGAATATATTCTATGAATAATTAATTGGAAGAGTCTTTCTGTTCTCAACATCTGATAGTAAAATAATTTTAGCCTTCCGATAGAATTTTTTTCCTATAAAATTTATGATTGCTTCGGAATGAAGAACTAATTAGTTTATCTACAGGACAGGACCGTTTCTGTGACAATGGTATTTGCTACCTCCGTGTGCTGTGCCTTGGCATTAAGCATCTTCGATCTTTTTAAAGAAAAACAGCCAAGCTTTCAAAAATTTGCACGCAATTTTAAACTATATTATTGCGAATCAAAAAATGAAGCAAACACTGAAAAAAGCAGCAATATTATAAAAGAAAAAAAACACTCGGACAAAAAAGAGAGCACACCCTACAAATTACCCTATACGATAGCAAAAAATTTGTAAATAAAAGAAATCAAGAGAAAAATATTGCAACAACAAAAAAGGCTTTCTCCCCACATATACATTATTCCTGTACCTTTCTCCTCATTGGCATGTCTTGCAATTGAAATAAAAAGTAGTCATATATTAACGTATCGGCAAAAGGGATAAGCGCAACTTTTATCCCATTTTGGTCCCGAACAGGTGAGACATTGAAAACGCTTTGGGAGCAAGATTAAAAAATTGATTTCTCCTTTCGATTTCCATGCATTTTTGATATTCTTCTTTTGAAACAAATTTCCCTTTGATCCTTGGCTTGCTGCCTGCAATAAAGCTTCTTCCCAAGTAATTACGATTTAAAGGGTGAGCGACTCGCCATTTCATTATTTTTTTCTTATATTGAAGGATCTTCTCCATCCTTTCCTCTCGACTATATATTCCTGGAGTACTCTTTGTCTTTGGAGATTCTGGATTTTTCTCTTCGTCCTTCTCGTCGACCATTTGGGGGCTCTCGTGTTTTCTCTCCTCTAAGATTCCTTCTGATCAAACATAAGTCAAACTAATGAATAATTTCTGAGCAATATACGATCGTTTTTATCATTAGATGCTACGTCAGAGAGCGAGCGGTTGGAGACTAAGTCTGTCAAAAAAACGAGAGAGATAATCCCTCTAAAAGAATAATAAGAAGAAATACATTTTAAGGATAATTTCGTGCTGTCCAATGTTGACAGATTCAGTCCCTCAATTTGAGAGTTTGTACTTGGTTGGTGAAGTGCTTTGGAGTTATAGCCAGTCTTGGAAATCTCTTCTTCAAGTGAAGTGGTTGAGGAAGGCTCTACTTTTGTTGAATGCTTTTGAAGATCTTCTTCTATATCGATGCCTTCATGAGCTAAATTACAACAGAAAATAACAACAATAACACTTTTCGAGTGAATTAGTTAATTTACTGGGTAGAGAAGGTTCTGAATGCTCTCGCTTGATACTGGTATCGCTCGGATGTTCCTGAGGTTCCTTTTTCTTTTGATTAGCTGAAACTTTTTTATTCTTGGTTTCAATTAGCTTTTTCTCGAGCTCAATTATTGCTTCCATTTTACACTGTAATTGCTGCTTTTGAAGCTCTTGTTGCTGTTGAAATGCCAGCATTTTCTGTTGACTTTTGTGGAGGGAGTCGATACTTTGTTGTTGAGGTCTGTTTCCTACTAGATTGAGTTGCTGCAGATTTTCAAAAGGCGAAACAGATTTCTTCTGAGCGAGATGTTGCAGTATACTATCGCTGGGCCGCTGTAGCATGCTCTCATTAGAGCACTGCATTGATTTGATGAATGGATAATTGCCAGGCATAGTGCTCATTAAACAAGACTGATACCTTGGGTTCATTTCTGGATGCGGAGGAGTTGAGTTAAATCGTGGGCGATTTGCTACAATAAGATCGCGTGTAAGCGGTGCGCTTGTTTCTAGTCGTGGTGGCTGAAAGCTAGTTGACTGGATCTTACTTACAAATTGCTGCTGAGGTTGGCTGTCGAAGCCTCGTCCTTGTGGGCCGGGTTGGAAGCTAGTAGCTCCGATTTGGTAGTTTTGAAGTGCTAGCGAGAGATTGTTAAGGTGCATAGACAGTGAATTTCTTAAGCTTGCAGCAGCTAGGGCTTGCAAGTCTGGGAGTGATCTTGCTTCCGTCTGTGAAATCTCCAGCAAAGGACGTGTCTTGAAAATCGGTTGATCAGACTCTTCGATCTTAACTATGTGGTCTATGTTTCATTATTTTTTCTCCGAAAAAGCAAAATCATTACCGCGTGCGGGACCAGAATCCTGAGAGTCCGATTTCAATTCAGGTATCATAGTATTTTGCTGAGCGTCTTTATTTGAATTTGGCTGATTATGTGATTGGTGGGTGGTGGGAGAATAATAATTCAAATCCCGCTGATTAGCTATTATGTTCAGTAAGTAACCAGAATACGTGCGATTTACTTCTGTTCTGATTGGGTTCCTGCATATGGAGTGAAATTCGGTAATGAATCGAACAATTAATTATAATTGGAATAAGTGTAAGACTCTTAGATTGATTCTTAGTGTGTTCCGATTTGTTTGGAAACCTTTAATTTAGAACCTAAGAATAGTCTGCTATTTTTACAGACTCAAAATCTGGTTTTTTCTAAATGTATGATAAAACATATTTTTGAGAACAGTAATATCCGAACCTCAAAATCCTTCTATAGCGTAAAGATTCCTGGAAGAACCACAGCGGATGACTAGCCATTTTGTGCAGTCTACTAACCTGGAAATTAAATCACGAGTTCGAAGCAGAAAAAGGTATTCTTTTCATTCTGGGTTGAAGGGTGATATTTACATGAGAGACTTTTACAACAGTTTAACAGTTTCTCAAGAGTTTATGAAAAGCCACTGAACAGCCAAGCAGCGAGCAGAGCGAAGAGATTTCCCTAAATAAAAATTGTTTAGAACTCTTTGAGCCAGTAAATTGATTCTCTGTTTTGGGATTCGACAAACCAGTGAGATTCTATTCAGCATAATTTTGTGGATGGTAAATAAAAACTTTGTTAATAAATCTACAAAACCGATAAAATTCAAAGCTCCTTGCTGATTGTGAAGTGGGTCAGCATGGAATGGCTCTTTAATTTGTGCTGAGATTCTGTAAGGTTGCAACGCTCATTTATGAAGAAGCACAAGATCAATAAAGGCTTGCGATTCTTACGATAAATTAGTGTTGTTTATGTCTCGATCATGATTATCAACATCTATGTTGTACGAATAGCCGAGTGCAATGTGATTGCCAAACTTCTTTAAATGATTCGGATAGCACTATTTTCCTAGCCTGGCTCTTTGAGCGAGTTCATTGAGTACCTTAGGTGTCAGCATTTATTATTTATTACTCGTCCCTTAGAAAGTTAAAATATTTCGCATTGTAAAGGGAAAGAAATTGGATCTTCATGAGAGCGAAGTAGTTTAATATTTTTCTTGCCTTTAAGATAAATTACTACTATAAACTCTAAATCATCTTTGAGCTAGAGGCTGCACCGAACACAATTCAGCTCTTTCAAGTAAGTAGCGTCGTGGTCCATGATCTCGACGAATTTCGGAAGGAGAACAGGTTATCTCGAACATGATGAAGATAATCTTTATTATAAGCAGAGAAACTTCCTCCTGAGCGCTTTGTAAGCTCTTTTAGCTGCCAATTAGAAAAACTCATTCAAATAATAAGCTTCTTTGAGTGACAAATGATTTTCTTGAAAAACCTATTATTTATTTCGCAAATGGAAGAGGTGAAGACAAACTCGTCGTCTATCATTTCAGAAACTATTCCATACCATGAGCATTGAAAAGAAAAATTATTTAAGTTTTTCGAAGGAGTTCTTATCTAACAAATACCGCAAACTCTTTAATCAAAATGAAATCTTTTTATAAACATTATTAGAGGGAGGTTATCCTACAATACAAAATTTCGCAACCGATTGTAAAATGCATAAGACAGATTCATTTGCTCCTCGATCAAATCCATAAAATCGGAAACCTCAAGTGTTCCAAGTTTAAGCTTCCTCATTATCTCTTTCTTAACCTCGCTTGGATTTCTGCTCAAAAAAAAAGAATTATTAGAGGGAAAAAATTATTTAGATAGATACTCAAGGGTTTTTTGTTCTGAAAAGATATTTTCACTTCTATTCTCAAGGTTTCTTGCTTTTGATGTTATTCCTATTGGCCTCTTTTTATTTTGAATAGATGGGTGCCTTTTCTGAGCTCCCACACTGCTTTCTAAACTTCGAGCTCTTCTAAGTCCGCGTTTCGGCTTCCCTGCTCGAGGTACCGCGTTTGAAGATTTTTTCTGGGTGTCCTTTCTGCTTTCTTGGCTTTTTACTCGTTTCAAAGTCGGACTGCGACCGTCTCTGGAGATTCTATCCTTTTCTTTCGACCGCCTCAAGCCATCAGTCTGTGGGCCTGCATTATTAGCTTTTTGCTTAAAAGGGATCACGTTTCTCTCGGCACCCATTTTTTGCATCGGTCTTTCACTTTTTGAGTGAGAAGAAAATTTTGGACTATTACGAAATGAAGAAGCCGACCAAATATTTTTGTTTGATTCGGCGTTGAGCTCATGCTCACTTTGACGCCTTTGACTCTCAAAATATTTTAAGCTAGGCACCATCAACCGAGACTTTCCTGACGCGTAGGCAGTGTCACCTTCTATCTTATAAAATAATTTTTCGCTTCCCGAGGCAAAAGACTGCTTTTTCTTAGTAAACCCTTGCTCAGGCGCATTGCCAAGAGTTGATTTCCCTTGAGGATAATCTTCAATTTGATGAAATCTCGAATTTTGATTAGAAAAACGATCCTCTTCGAGATTGTAGGGATAGCCATAGCGAGCACGGGCGGATTCAACCTGGCTCTGATTTTCTTTGCCTTGCGAATAATTAAACCCCTTTCTATCTAGTCTTTTCGAATTAGGGGTAGGCGAATCGCCGTGCTCAGTGTAAATATTCTCTGATTGTTGATTCCTCGCGAAATATCCTCCTTTATAAGCTGGAGATTCTGAAGTTATACTTTCCCTGTCCTCTTTTGTTTCGCTTTGGTTTTGATAATTTGTCATGTCGTAAGGATCTTCATAAAAAATGAATTAAAACAGGAAAAGAAAAGGGCAGAAAAGACTGCATCAATCCAGAATAGAAGAAAGAACGATTCAATTACAGGAATAGGCGTTAGGCAGCGGATAGGCCTCTCTTTGCGATTTCTTGCCAGAAGTTAATCTGTCGTTATTAAATGAGCGATTATTTGTTGATAGTCTTGCATCAATCCGCTCGTGCCGTAGCTCTGAATACTTGGATTCATCAGGAACGGTACCAAGTGACGAGGTGTTCAAATTAAAAACTGAAGTCTCTCCCGACAACAATCGATTGTCAGTTGGTCGAGAATGACTTGCGATTCCCAAAGGCTCGAACGATCTAGAGCTAGATTCGCTCTTCTTGACTCGCTCATTGAACCCGTTTATGAGGCTCCGTTGCTCTTCAGTTAACAACTCCATTATTTTGCAGTATCACAACAGGATTAATTGATGCTTAGTTATTTAAATCTTTAAATTCAAACAAAATAACAGCTCAAATAATGACTCTTAATGACCCAATGTAATGCCTTATACTTCAAATGGGATAAATTCCTTGAAGGTATGATTGAAATCCATTGAAAGCTTCGAAATTTGCGAGCATATAAAAGAAATAATTACAACCTAAAACACAATTGAAACGTCATACACATAAATGAACAAATTTTCTACCCCTAAAACACTTGCTTCAACTCATGAAATCTAAACTGATATATTGATTCGTGATTAATTTAGATCAATAATTCTTTAGATTCCTTAAGATGATGCTAATGATTTTAGCTTTATACCCTTGAAAAAAATGTTAAAATTTGATGATAGCAGGAAGAAGCAAGCCCTATAGCGCTCTCTTCTTCTTCAACTATAAAGTGATAGATGATTAGAGCCTGCTTTCTTTTTAGGAGGTGCAGTTTTCGCCTTCGTAAGAAGCCGCTTTTTAGTTTTCATCCAAACAGAGAGGCTTTCAGAATCAACGACGTCCAAACACATCCATTTATGCTTTTTAATATCTTTGATTGCAAATCTTTTGCTCGGATCTGGATGTACTAACTGGAAGAAAAGATCTTTGAATTCCTTTGAAGGTGATCTCCAAAATTTTTTTGTCTGTTGGCAATATTCTTGATGCAGCGCCCAAAATCCTGCCATGTCTTGAGAATAAATCAGACTGTAGAATGGGTCAGAAGGATCGGCCTGACCAAATGGCATATATCCCACGACTAAGATAAACAGCATGATTCCGAGAGCGAATATATCTGACGTAAATGGACTATATGCTTTCCCTTCGAGTGCTTCTGGAGGCTGAAACTTAAGTGTCCCAGCTAGTCCTATGCATTTCTGATCTCCAACTACCTTTATCGCACATCCGAAATCGGTGAGTTTGATAGTATTATCGACACAAAGCAATAGGTTCTCTAGTTTGAGATCCATATGCGCAATCCCGTTCTTGTGTAAGTAGTTCACAGCCGAAAAAATTTGAATGAAGAACGACCTTACAATGGTTTCTGACATCGAGCCGAGCTCTTGGACCAGCTTGAAAAACTCTCCTCCTTGGACGAACTCCATAAGTAAAGCTGAGACGTGCTCATATTTCTTGCCATTGCTCGTTCGTACTAAATTTTCTTCAAAGCCAATAAATTTGACAATATTTGGGTGATCGATGCTCTCCAAAATATTCGCTTCAGTCTTGCAAAGGAGGGTCTCTGTGCTGCTGGACATTTTGAAAATCTTTACAGCAGCTAATTCTCTAGAGTCTTTATGTTGAGCTTGGAAAACTCTAAATAGACATCATTGTAATTTGATCGTTAAATAGAAAAACTTACGTTGAGGTCGCTCCAGATCCAATGGAGTTGATGAGTGTCCAAGCACCTATAGTGGGTTGTGCGATGGTACTCAGCATGAATCCTAACAAATGTTTTGGAATATATTTTAGCCGAATTCTTTAGAAAGAATCTTCAATTAAAAGGCCATTTTAATTCCTGAATAATACCACTTTAATTTGCTCTAAAAAGCCTTCTTTAAAGAATTTAGAAAATGTCTTTTGGAATCAATAGCTCGTTTTTCTATTTCAGCAAATTAGAGATGAATTTTAGAAGTTGAGGAGCATTCAAGATGCTTTATGAGGGGTTATCTTTGTTCTAGTTTCTCTCATACAATCTTAAGGCAAGTCAAGAATAACAAAGAATAATTTGTATTGATCTCGCATTTTCTATTTAACCGATCGGAAATTAAAATTCCAATAGTAGAAGTCTTAAAGATTGCAGCTACCAATGAAAAAAATCAATTTAGGAACATTTTTGTAAGATTGATCTGGAATCCAATTTCCAAGGAATTCTCTCTGAGAAATTTTGAGATTTGTTCAGAGACTTGGGGGAACACAGTTGTATCATTATTCATATAGGCAATGTTGAATCGGAAAACACGCACAATAGAAAACTAGGCGATTTGAAGAATTCCAAAGTCAATACGTCAGAGTATGGGAAGCTCATGGGAAAGGACAAACTAAGGACCTGGATATATATTGAGAGTGGTACCTAAACAGCTTATCATATGAAAATATCCTTCTTGAGAGTTAGTATCTTTTAAAATTGTGGAGGCAAAAAGAAAAAATTTTAGGGAGGCATTTTGTAACGAGGTGATGAATCATTTTCAGAAATTCGATGATATATCTCTGTGTATTGCAAGGTGATTATGCAAGAGGTCTCGCTGTAATACTGAAAATACAAGTTAGTTCTACTCTAATTTGAGAAAAAATAAAAAATAAAAGAGATAACTTCCTCCCTCTTTCATCATCAACTCCTCTATTATAAAAGCGGTTTATTGAACCCAATAATTCTGTCTGTCTAAACTTTGATTGACATACTCAAATTTATTTGCCTCAGGAAAATAATATTATTGTTCTATTGATACTATTCACATTCAGTTTGATATGATTCAGTTAAATATCCTCAGGATTCAGAAATCTCTTTCACATCAATCAACATAATTTGGCAATCATTTCACGGCTTCAAAATACCAAATGTTTCACCTTTTCTGATTCTGTGATGAATTCCGTTAAACAGTTTTCTTAAAAAAAAGAAGAAGCAAACCTATTATCACAAAGACATGTTTTTGATAAGGTGATTGATCAGATCTATATTTTTTTACAAATGGTCCCCAAAAAAATGGAACAGAATCAATATAATAGGTATTGTGCAAGTACGTATTTATTAAATGCTTAAAAAAATAGCTTCTTTTACATAAATAATTCTCAAAAAAAAAATAACTACACATTTCATACTTTTCTACTCTTCGCGAGTAATAAATATCTATCTAACAAACTTTTATTAATTGCAGAATTAGTTGCTTCCAGTGAGCATCATATCACTCATGACAGCATCCCAGCTCATCGGGTCTTGAGCCTTAGGAGTGTCAAACTTTCTCACATTCATTGGATCGAAGTTGAATGGTGAAACATCAAGGACATTTGAAAAATTGAAGCTTCTGAAATATTCTCCAGGAGAGCGTTCATCGACTTTTTGGTAGCCTTGGAATTGCTTATCATAGTCCTGGAAGACCAATTTTCTTGGAGATGGCTCCACGGCTTCGAACTCAGAGTACATGTCGCTGCTTTGTTCGAAGTTGATCTGGGAAGGGATGTCAGTGTTCTCACTTTCGACGAAAGGAGTCTCTGCTCCAGTCAGTTCAGAGATTTTTTCGGTCGAAGTGTTGCCTTTTCTGAGGAGGGTTGAGATAAGGCGGTAGCTAAGCTTCAATTTTCTCTCGAGGGTTTCTTGCTTGGTTCTCAACTCTTCGTTTGATTTGAGAAGCTCTTCATAGGTTGGGCCTGGCTCTTGGACGATGTCCATAGACTTCATTGACTTGCGGTTTCTTTTGATGTTTTTCAAAAGATCGCCTCTTCCCTTCTTGAAGTATGGGTGACTGTAAGAGAGCTTGCCGCGAGAGGCCTTGCATCTCTTGAAGTCATACATATTTAATTGTCTTGTGAATGAAGAGAGATTCTTGTGTGAGAATAAGTTTGGAAGGATTCTATTCGAGAAAACTTCTCTATTGTAGACAATGAAGGCGTTTCCTTGAGGACTCCAGGTGATCACTTCAGGCTCTCTGTTATTCTCAACGAGATCGAAAAGCTTATTAATGAAAGGATTCTTATGGTGGCAGAAGACGGAGATCTTCTCGCTGATGGTTGGCTTTGGTGAGCTATTCATACTCAAAAGTTACACGTAAGCTTTCTTTTTTTTAAGTTAGTTTGAAGTTTTATAAAGTTCAATTTGATTTTGGCTTAAATAACGGAACCAGTGAACTTAATATAGATTTTCAGTGCAAATCAGTACTGGATCCTCACTGAAAGTTTTCATACTTAGATTTTACTCGAGGCCTCCTGCTGAAATTAGCGTTAGGTTTTGTGAGCGGAAAAGATTGAAAAAAGCCCAGTAACCAAGTCCTTGAAAGAAAAACTTCAAAGAAAGAGGCATTGCGAGTGCCAAGAAAAGCCAGAAACTTGGTGGTTGGTATGAAATATAAATTGAAACGGATACTTCAGAAAATCAATTCATTAGAAATTTTGGTGCTGACACCTCAATTATAAGCGTGTATTTATGAGCAGTTCGATGAAAAATGGGATCATAGCCAACTTAGTTTGGACCATGGCATCATGAATATGAATAATAACCCTTATATGACATTTAAATCGGTCAAAATGCGGTTTGCTAGAACTCCAAGGTCCAATTCGATTCCTATTTCTAAGATTGCAGGAGAAGTTCAATTGTGATCAGATTTAAGGTTTTCTTAAAATTGTAACTTATTTTCTGTAGATTGTACAAACCCTTCAGACTCTTCCATAAGCTTTATCTGAGCTGCAATTAGAATGTAAAATCCATTCGCATACCTTACAAACTCTGCTTCATAGTGCTTTTGAAACTAATTTAAATTAAGCTCATATGCTTTTTTTTTCTCGAAAGCGCTAAATTAGATTGATAAATGCTGCACTTCAGAAAAAGAGTTTTTGACAGAAAATGAACTTTGCTAAAATCATAACAAGCAGAGTAATGCAGAATTCTATGGTGAGAGTATCAGAGCAGAGAGAGAGATACAAGGCACTCCTAAGAGAATAACGAATTTTTCGAAAATTATCTATTTCTCACTGATAGCTATTTTGAATATAACTGCGATTATTTTGAAGTACTGCAAGCTCTGTGTCGCTTGCTACAATGATAATAACCCAGTATTCTCAGAGTTCTGGTTATCTTCATCCCAAAGATGCTATGAAAATGACTTTTTCCTCTTCATTTGGTTACAATGATTTCTACAGAGCAAAAAACCAGTATGGACGCGTCTAGTAGAATTCTTTCGATCAGGAGTTTCGAGTTTCTCCAGAGGAAAAAAAAAAATCTAAAGCAGATATCGTAGTACGTTAGTTTCTCAACGGCTAATTGGAAATAGTGATCACTATTCTGATTGTCGTAGAAGCAATATCCTGGATTTGACTATTACATAACTCAGAACTAGGGATTTGTTCAGAACGATGCGATCTTGAGAAAGAGATGTTCTTTAGAGTGTATTGTGTAGGAACTTGAGACAATGAACCCTGATAAAGGGGATTTGATTAAATTTTTTAAAGTTGATAAATACCTTTTTCTGTTTTGTTATCGTGTTGCTTGATCTGAGTAAAAGAGCTTGATAAATAATACTTTACGTAATTTCAACCAGATGATTGCGTTCGACATAATGAGGTTTTAATTATTCAAATAGTAGGTAGCTCCGGTGAAATATGTTTAGGGATCAGTTTTGATAGTAAGTATAATTTTCCAGATTAAATAGAAAGAAACAACCAACCATCAACAGATATATCTATAGGTGTCCTTAATTTCTTTCCCATAATGATGATGCAAATATTTATCAATCACAGCGCAAAACTATTTTTGACTAACGCGTTAAGTGATTCTGTTAATTGCCATTAGAAGAGTAATAATGATTTGATGAGATTTTCAAATTTTCAAGTTAAACTTTTATAATTAGTGATTCATACATGCTTCAATCCAATTTTAGAGTAGTATACACAGAATGTACCTTCAATCTTTTCAATCTAATTTTACAAATTCTTAACAAAAAGCCTTGAGTCTCTAAAAGCTAATTTACTTAAATTTAACAATAAGAAGAACTTCTCCAATGAATCAGTGATGTGACCCCCCCCCCCCCCCCCCAAAAATATTTTTGAACTGCAAAAGAAGTCATAGAGAATGGTGAATCAGTTTTACGAATTTAGAATTCTTGGAGCAATCACCACTAGGAACTGGTATTTTGGAATTTCGTTAATATTGTATGATAGCCTCCATACCAAAAAAAAGAGCATTAAACTCTCAGAGACTATATAATCTATGGCTCGTTGTGAAAGCTGGATAATACTTTTATACGAAACAAAATTTAGAACAATCATCACATCACCTCATCAAATAACTATTTTCATTACTAGCATTCGTTGCTAACTCACTTTCTCTTAATCATGAATATGAATGGAAACCGCCCGCTTCTTTCATATTAACCATTATTTTTTGAATTCTGATGGTAATTTGAATTTCTGACTACTCAAAAATAAGAAAAAGCTCGACATACCAAATTCGAGGTTGGATTGCGTTGCGATCTTCGATCGATGATAACTTTTTACAAAAATTCGGGGCTTCTGATCTTTCACAACATAATTATCCACTTTCTTACAAAAAAAAAGAGCTTTTATTGCAGAATGATTGACAGAAGACTGTCTATAGTCAAGTAGATCAGAGATACTTCTGATCTGTACTTATGACGCCATTTGCAGCATTCAATATGCGCGGTGAATCCTTCTTACGGAATCACTCTGACACAGATAACGTCAGGGTTTTATTAAATTGAATCACTCTCGAATCATACCAATGCACTATAAATTAACAACTCAGCAGCATATCTTTATAAAAAAAAAATACATTCGGAACGATTCTAAAGAAACTGTGAATTAGATGGAAGGCAAGAAAATCAAAGTCACAAACCCAGTCGTCGAGATGGACGGTGATGAGATGACCAGAGTCATCTGGACCCTCATCAAGGACAAGCTCATCCTTCCTTTCTTGGATGTTCCAATCAAATACTTCGATCTCGGTATGGAACACAGAGACAAGACCAACGATGAAGTCACCAAGCAAGCTGCTGAGGCCATCAAGGAATGCAAGGTCGGCATTAAGTGCGCCACCATCACTCCTGATGAAGCTCGTGTCAAGGAGTTCAACCTCAAGCAAATGTGGAAGTCACCAAACGGAACCATCAGAAACATCCTCAACGGTACCGTCTTCAGAGAACCTATCATCATCAAGAACGTCCCAAGACTCATTCCTGGCTGGAAGAAACCAATTATCATTGGAAGACATGCTTTCGGTGACCAATACAAGGCCACTGACTTAGTTTTCAACAAGCCTGGCAAATTGACTCTCACTTTCACCCCAGCTGAGGGTGAGAAAGAAGAGCACGTCGTCTACGAGTTCGAAGGAACTGGTGGTGTCGGCATGGCCATGTACAACACTGATGAGGTATATCTAAATAGTTTTGTGTGTTTTTATTCAACTGAAATTACCCTCATAGTCCATTGAAGCCTTCGCAAGAGCTTCCCTCCAATACGGTTTGTTGAGAAAGTACCCAGTTTACCTCTCCACCAAGAACACCATCCTCAAGAAATACGACGGAAGATTCAAGGATATCTTCCAAAGAATCTATGATACCGAGTTCAAGAAGGATTTCGAGGCTGCTGGTATCACCTATGAGCACAGACTCATCGATGATATGGTCGCTTACATGATCAAATCCGAAGGAGGCTTCGTCTGGGCCTGCAAGAACTACGACGGTGACGTTCAATCTGACTGCGTCGCTCAAGGCTATGGCTCCCTTGGCTTGATGACCAGTGTTTTGGTCAACGCTGATGGTGTTGTTGAGGCTGAAGCCGCTCACGGTACTGTCACCAGACATTACAGAGTCCACCAAAAGGTAGAATTTTCTTTTTTCATCGTCGACTAATAACTTTTCCAAAGGGAGGAGAAACCTCAACCAACTCTATTGCCAGTATCTTTGCCTGGACAAGAGGTCTTCTTCACAGAGCCAAGCTCGATGCCAACAAGGAACTCGAAGGCTTCTGCCAAGCTTTGGAATCAACTGTCATTGAAACCGTTGAATCTGGTGTCATGACCAAGGATCTCGCTATCTGTGTTGCTGGAACCACCGAGTAAGACTTTCTTTATTATCCATCTTGCTGATTTTATCCTGTAATAATAGTGTTAAAAGAGACAAGTACGTCAACACCCAAGAATTCATTGAGAAAGTTAGCGAAAACCTTAAGGCTAAGCTCGCAAAGGCTAACCTCTAATTGCATATTATTTGCTTGCTAAATGAGATTTGGAGTCACTAAATACAATCTCAGTATTCATAAATAAAGGATATTCTATTTGCTCTATCTAACAAGAATTGTTGAAAGAAAAAAGTAAATAAAGTTCTACCTCATCTTTGCTCAATATAATTTGTCTTTTCGCTCACCTATCCAGTAGTAATCAGAATTAAGGCCCCATATCTTGGAAAGTTTATGAAACTGAGAGAATTAAGATAAAATAGGTCATTCTATGTGGTATTTAATCCACTAATTTACGTTTTGGTGAGGTGACTTGCCATCTTTGGTTGAAATATAGGGGTTATACTAACATTTTACTCCCTTAATGCCCGTAAATAAATATCCAGATACGCTGCTGTTTTGGTTGTATTTAACGACTGTCAATTAATTACTATTGTGTTTTTGACTCGAGTCTTTAATAACTTTTTATAACTTAAATCGATTTATTTTGCATCTTGAGAAGCTAAAGCATACACTTGCAAAGATGTCGTACTGTCCTGAGGATAAACTAAAGACTATCAAGGATCAAATGACACTGGAGTCCTACCACTGGCATAACAGGTGACTATTCTCCACCAGCTTAGTTTAATTGCAGCGACGTAGACCACGATTTGGTCTTTTTAGTCATATTACCAACATTCACCCAACAGATGGTGTTGGCACTCAGAGCCGTCCTATGAGTAAAGCAAACTCTTTTGAAATGAAAATCTTAATTCATTTCTGCTGTTGAATCAGCCATGTCTATGGCAGCAACAGATTCACGCACCAGACTCCAATCTGCACCAAAAGGAATTATTGGAGGAAAATATAAGAGCGGAAAAATAATCTCTGATGTGTTTTCACAGCCAGAATATCTAAGTAAAGCTCTCTTCGAACGTCCTCAGAGTTTAATTCGATTTCCACAGATGACGCATATGAAGATCCATTTAGAATCACAAGACTAAGAGATTCAAGAGGAGACCAAGGGCAAGGAACTCATGGCCGAGCATTCAGACCTTCCGGGGTGGTCAAAAAACCGTAAAACGATCTAATTGGTACAAATCCTCAAGCATTAACTGATTCTAGAGTCGCACATGAATATGAGCACATAGCAGACCCACTTGAAGGAACGAAAAGTAAATATAATACGCACCAGATGGGATCATAATTTTATTGTTTCTCAGTGAAAATACATTCAGGTCCAAAAAATTTCATCACAGTGCCAGCGAAAAAAGGCTATGGAAACTCAACAGTCGGTCACTTATTCACGAAAGGATATGAATATATGAGCGATCCGTTCAATAGAGCTAAGGACCTCTCAACAGTAAGCAAAGGAGGTTGAGCGACTCTAATGTTTTTTTTTCGAACAGGCAGAGCAATTGGATCACAAAGCGAGATTTATTGCCCACCAGCCTTTTAGATCGACTTCAATCTCGAAAGGACCGTTCAGCTCTGATTATCAAGTGTATAATTTGGACGATGTCCCTCCAAAGCTTCAAGTAATTCTTGATTAAGCCATTAATCGACTTAATTACTTGCGAATATAGCGCTCATCAACTTCTGTTTCAATTCACAAAAGACCATTTATCCCTAATAATCCTGCGAAAATGGTATCTCATTTTTTATGATCCTTCGGCTAACTATCTGTGTTCAAATAGGGATATAACAAAACAATTAATCCTTTCCCAACTTACCAGGACGATCCAATGTTCCTTCCCGGTCAAACATTCAAATACGAGCACAAAGATGAAAAGCCCTGGAGGTAAATTAGCTTGATGTTATAAATGACTAACTTGATTTAATCAAACTAGGTACACTTATAACTATAAAAGCAAGCCATCACCTTCAGTTGGCTGGTATAATAGCGAACATAGACCTAATAATAAGCTTTAACAAACTAAAGTTGAATTTTTTTGCTTTTGTCCAAGCATCGAAAGATGTAATATTTTTGCTCGTTACATTGTGAGTGTTAGATCATGGGTTGAACAAGCAATTACTGAAATTCTAAAAAGATTCTTCTATTAAAAAAGACAATGTAGCAGAGTTTTATCCAATTCTAGAAGCTATTTTGCCATTATTTTGCAAGTATTTTCGAGTTGAGTCTTCTCTTTGTCTAACACTAGTGGAAAATATTGTCATGGCTTACAGCGGCATTAAAATTCGATGAGAGTAATCAGGTTTTTGCTACCTTATGAGATTAAATGTTTTATACCATAGCGTTATCTACACGTATTCTTCACTATTTAAGGATATTTCAGTCAATAAATAAAATTTCATTAACAAAATAAGATCCGTTTAAGCATGCTAAGTCTTTCTAAATTCAAACAGCAGTACAAGCTGTCAGATTTCGAAGAGATTGATTCCTGCGACTCAGACAAAACTACCGCAGGCTTCTATATGTAAAATGACTTTTTCCCTTTCTCTTGCTATAGCAGCTGAAATGGATAATAGATCTAAATTAGCTCGTAAGAAAGACGACGAGAAGGTTTACTGGCTCAAATTTCCAACCAACGACCGAACTGCCATCACTCGTCTCACTAAAGAAGTCAAATTCTATCAAAATCACCAAGAGAAGCTCGTGCATAAGAATCTCTTGGATTTTCAAGGGCTGATTCCCAAAATAGACCAAACCCCTGACCTGAACCCATTCTTTTCATATGCTGATATTGGAAAAATTGTCATCCACGTGCCAGTTTTCACGACCACTCCTTTTTCTCGCTGCTCCGACCTCCGAGCGTCCATCAACAATAAGATCACGGCTGAAAATCTTCCACTCTTTCTGGGTTGCTGCAGATATATCGCCACTCAGATCCTCGAAGGTAAATAAAACATCTGTGGGCCTCAGACTTAATTCAGCGATTATAGCGTTCAAGTATTGCCATCAGAACGAAATTTATATCGTCAGCTTAAAGCCAGATACAGTCGCTATTACCAAAGAAGGTACTGCGCTGATAACTGACTTTACGGAATCTGCAAGTTCAACGACTGGGCAGCTTTGCTTCTATGTTACAGACCCAGTTCGATTCGGAGAAAAAGGGTAAAATTCATGCGAATTCGCGTTAGTTTATTTGATTTCAGAAATCGATCGATCGAAATCGAGTTGGCTGAGAACGAGTCTCAATTGTAAAATACCTATAAACTTGAGAAAATGTATTAATTCATTCTTAGCGCATTTGATGCGAAGCAGTTTGATATGTTTACATTGGGAACATTCCTTTTCTTCTTGATTTTCGGAGTGCCTCTCTACAAAAACGACGAAGATGTCATTTACCAGAAGCTCATTGATAGCAAATTCGAAGAATTCTGGGTGGCAAAACAAGAGAAAGTAGCCAAAGAGTGCCCGTACTATGATAAGGTAATCCAATGCCAAAACTTCCGTTATTTGACATTTGAATAATAGCTGGTGAAAGATGTGACTACTTTCGTTGCAATTAAGAAAGTAATCAAGCTCCTTCTGCGTAAAGAAGTTGATAAGGATGACGACAAGTAATTGTGTATCAAAGATATATTACCTTATTAATTCGGACCGGTTTAGAGATAAAGTCCTATCATGGATGACTACTAATTTGCCAACCACCCAAGAATTCGTTGATTTCTTCTTCCAATGCTCTAAGCCCTCAGCCGATTCTAAAACATCAACTGGTATTTTATTTCGCAGTGATCAGAGGCTCAATGATAACTAATTTTATAGTGAATTTGAGTCCATACCACGATTATAAACTGAACTGTGGTAAAGTTGCTTTTGTCGAAGGATTGGTGGATCTCGAAACTAAAGGAAAGTGGAAAATATTAGATGCAGCAGAAAAGGATGTAAAGCGCACCTTCTATGGCTATTTGAGATTAATATAATAATTTGGGTCTAGAAAAAAATAGCATTGGAGTATAAATCCGAAAGCGAGAAAATACTGACGACTCTCGAAGTCAACTTCCTTGCCGAGGAAGAGAAATCTGTGACGATGAGGATATTCAAAATAACTGGCAGTTGGTACGAGTATTTGGAAGCCCTCAATCAGCTACTGGCCTACTTTGAAAAATCTAAGTAGAGATTAGGATAAGTTGTTATTGTTGATTCTGTTGGATTAATATCTGCCATGGTAGTGATGGCTAAAATAGGATAATGGATATTTTATTGAAATAAAAGATTATAAAATTTTTTCTCGCTCCTAGGAGCTTAGAAAAATATGAAAATAACAACACAACGACACCTCAAGTCACATATTTACCGAGTAGTAAAAGACGGTTGCTGAACCCGACTTACGCAACTTATCTGATCATCTTTTGTCTGAATAAATTATTGCATACACTCAGACTTTAACAGCGCCTGAAATATTATCATGACACATAAACAGTACATGAGAATAGGTCAACTCATAGAGTTTTTTAATTATTATTTTACAATGAGGAAATTCAAGTATTGAATTCCAAAAAATCACGTATTTGGGTGCTCTGTCCTTTTGTTCATCAAAATAGTGGTTGCAACAAGATATTACATATAATACAACACGCAGAGTCATTCAAAGTTTGGACCCAGAAAATATTTAGATTAAATAGACCATTAAACATTAAAAAAACCAACTGGATTAAATTTGGTCAACCTAAGTACACAATCAGACAGCTTTGTGAACCCTTCGACTAATGGAAAGTCCAGCCTGCAACTATACACATCATTTTTGATTTTATCTATGACTGATTCATTTTATCTGCATCTCGTTCAACTTTAGTAACTAATTCCCCATTGCTTTCAGTTTTCTGCTTATTCGACTCAGCTGCTTGCGCTTTCATTGCAACCCAATGCTCTATATCAAACAAGGGATGTTTGTATTTGATATGTTGATAGAGAGACCCTTCAGACCTTCGCAAAATTGAAAATTTTAATTGATGTTATCAGCAGGACGAAACTTACCCATATGATTTTTTGCATCCCTTCTCTGGACATTCATAGAGTCTGGCTATCTGCTCCGCTGTTCTTCTAAATCTCTTTCTTTTGACTTCGGTGCCTTTTTCTTCCGCAGAATCCTTTGTCTCTTCACTGATTCCGCTTTCTAAAGTTGCAAGAGTTGCTGATAATTGGATTTTCTCTTTCATTAGCTCTTCAATCTGAATTCAAATTTGCAATTAGCTCCCTACGCTGTAAATTTTTACTTGCTTGTTTAGTTTGGAGTTCTCTTGGATGAGATTTAAAACCTCTGGGTCTGGAGATAGTGCTTGCTATTGCATTGAATTTCTATTAGTGACAGATAAGACATGTCAGTTTTCTTACTCGACTTATAGGACTCATCGATTGCAGGTAACTTAAGAGTTGTAGCCTTGAAAATGGGTTTGCCAAGGGTCCGGTCAGAGAAGAAAAAGCAAGACTGCCGAGCAATTGCCTTTGAAGCTGCTCACTGGCTTGAACTTTAAGTAGATCCTCAAGGAGCTTGGACTGCTGCTGCTTAGCTGACTCTGAACCATTTGTTCCTGCGCCTGCACCACCATTCGCTAATAATTCTTGCAAAGCCATGGCAAACGGTGAGGCAAGGCTGCTGCCTTGGAGTTGAGACTGAAGAGCAGCCAAGTTTGAAACGGATTCTAACTGAGGAGTATTATTCGATGTTTCACTTTGCTTCGTTTTCTGTGGATTCATAAATTCGTCAGTGTCCAAATTCAGATTTTTCTAATGTTCGCAGGCAATGAAATTAAAATTTTTATTAATTAATTCAAAACATATTGCCTTATCGCTTGTACCGCTGTTTTCAACAGAGTGCGCTATTGCGGAATCAAGATCAGAAATTAATTTATAAGCAAAATTCTGAAAAGGAAATCTTGTAGAATGCAGTTTTTTTTTCAGAAATTCACTACTATACTGGTTTTCCCAGATGTACTCTAATCGCCTTAATATATACTCCTTGCCGCTCTAATCGAGAACTACCTCACTTTCATGAAAATCTGTTCCAAAACATTTCGAGAAGGATGGATTTGATTTGGAAGGTTTTCTACCTACAGCATGACATCGTCCGGATGAATGAATACCTTTGGGATCCCGAGTAGTCGATCGATCAAGCCATTTTAGTTTTCCAACCATTGTTCGCAGATTTGCGATGGTTTAGGAGTATTTCTTTGTAAAAGGGTCACCGTTGACCCATTAATACTGGACTTATGATTAGGCTGTGCAACAAAAATGTTAGTAGAGCTTGAAAGATACTGTAGTTGCTATTTAATACGAACTTTAGGTCCTTTGGAATAAGAAATGATTTAAACGATTAAAGAAAAAGAATGATAGATGTTGCTAAATCTCCTTCAAAAAACGAGCAATAACCTTGAAAAAGTAGATACTACTGCTCTCACGTACACCGATATGTTAAATATCAGAATTCACTGTGATGAAAACAAGAAACTCCTTAGTCTCAAAGGAGCTCAATACTTACTGACTCATCTTGAGAGTCTATCCGAATAAAATTTAAAAAATGATCGAAGTGATTCCCTTTATTTCCTCTTTATTATTTTAAGTTTTTTCCACGAGTTTCTATGTATAACCTTAAGAAATGAAGTCTATTACGTACATGTGATTGCGTTGGGATTTTCTTCCGCCAAAAGGATCGATTCTGATTGAACCTCAATACCTGAGATTGTAGGTAATTCGATGATTCCGTGCGAGTTCAACGTTGAACAAGGTTTTAGCGGCTTGGAAAAGTGGTTCCTGACAGCGAGAGTAATTCATTCCGGTATTCCTAAATCAGAGAATCACCGAATTCAGGAACGACCTCTTTTTGAAGTGATTACTGAAAAAGTACCACTTAATAAAACTCTAGCTCATTCTCATAATAATATAAAAGCATTCTTCAAAAATGGAAGCACAGAAAACCACGAAAGCTGTTCAAACGAAGGACTGGTCAAAACCTGTGGAGATAGTTGAGATCCCCATCTCAAAAATATCCCCAAGCCAAGTCCTTGTCAAAATGCTCTACGCTCCAATCAACCCTTCTGACATAATATCAAGTCAAGGAAGATACATTGCCACGCAAAATCACCCACTCCCTCTGACGGTCGGCTTCGAAGGCACAGGGGAAGTTATCGAAGTCGGCAAAGATTTTGAGTCTAAGTTCAAGCCGGGGGATAAAGTGTTTTACGTCACTCTGGGAACTTGGACTGAGTATGCTATCGTTGAAGGCGACAGCTGCCACCTTCTTCCACCTGACGCTCCACTTGATGTCGCAGCGTGCTCTTTCATCAATCCGATGACTGTCTATCTCATGCTACTTGAGCTGAAGGCTGAAGGGCATAAGAGTGTTGTCCATACTGCTGGATCCTCGGCTTTGGGCCGCATGTTCATCAAGGTGATGAAAGAGAATGGCATCAAAACCATCAACCTGGTCAGAAACAATGACTATATTAGAGAGCTGAAAGAAATTGGAGCTGACTACGTGTTGAATACGAAGGATGAAGACTTCGAAAAGAACTTCAAGGATGTAGTGGCCTTACTGGATTGCAGGAAGGTGTATGATGCGATTGGAGGAAATTTTACTGGCAAACTCGTTTGGTTGCTGCCAAAAAAGAGCAATATTAGTGTGTATGGAGTACTTGATGGAGATTATCAAGTCCATGCTGATTTCTGGGCACTTCTAAACCAGGAATCGACTGTTAGTGGTTTCTCGCTTTCTACCAAAATCACAAACTATCCTAAGGAGGTAGTTGCGGAGGGCTTCCAGGTAATTTTTGCTCGGTTGAAAGATGTATACGCGAGCAAAGTCTCCAAAGTGTTCAGTCTCGACGAAGTGCATGAAGCGATCAAATACTCGATAGAACATGGGTCTCAGGGAAAAGTCTTACTCTCTCCAACTAGCAAGTAATTTCGTAAGACAGGATTAAGATTAGGTTTGTGTCTGCATCTATGAGAACCTAAAAACACTTAGAGATAAGTTTCTATAATCCATTAATTTGTCCCTATTTCATAAGATCAAAGTCCACAAAAACGTTGCAAAAGTCAAGCCATTGATTGAATAATCTTTTCGAATCCAATTTCTCCTTGAGTTGAGTTGAGCTGAGCATTTATTTTGAATTAGTCCTGGCAGATATAACCCGATCGAAATTTCAGTAACTCTATCATTTCAATGTGTATTAATCATGTAAATTTTTTGTACGAACGTAATTAATATTGTTGGTAGGTGACAACAATATTTTTTCTACTAAGAAAAAAATCTTATTTTAGTTTCTCGAAAATGATCTCTTTATCATCTTTTTACAAGGAAGTTCTGGATTTCCTGAAAATGATTAGATTCTTGTTGATGATTTAAAGGAACTGACAGCTGAATTAGGGAGCATCCACGATACCACTATCCTGTTGCTTGAGCAGCGTTCAATTTGTAGTAATAAAAAAAATTTATGAACATCATGTCTAATGAGAAGCGGAAAAGCAAGTTTAGCTCTAATGATGTAGACATGTATAGCATTAGCCATATATATTTATTCTGAGAAGTAATAAAACCCTCAAAAAATAGTTGGGAATGAATTGAACTTGATGAGGATTGTTGGTCTCAATGAGAATAGCCGTATCCAAAATCAATATGGCATTACCACTGAGGGAAAATATGATTTGATGAATTTCATTTGGCTTAAAGGATCAGAGGGTCTTTATGTCCCTACAGGAGGTAAATTTTGCTTATCAGACATTTATCTGAATTTGATTGCCATTAGATCCGTCTTGTGCGCTCAAGGGATTCATTAACCCTCTTCAAACAACATGTTTACAATGTAATCCGGGATACAAATGGGTAGAAATGAAATGCCTGAACGATTTCCCACTTGGATATGTCCTCAATTCAGATACTAACTCATGTCAAAATAACATTAATTATGCGACTACTATTGTCTTAACTTTCATATCTATTTTCATTGTTTGAATGTCCATATGGGGGTGTTTTAATGGTAATCACCACATTCGAGATATAAAATAGGCTAATTCTCTTTTCTCTACAATAGGAAAGCGACGGTACATGCGCCTATTGTGATCCCAGCTGCGAGACTTGCTCCGGAAACTTGGCAACTAATTGTTTGAGTTGTCCTTCAGGAGCTTTCTTACTCTCCTCGAATAATTCTTGCGTCGCCTGCAATGTGGACGGTTACTTCATCTCAGGTACTGAATTCATCATTACTGTTGGAGATATCACCGGAATCATTTTTCAAATGCAATACGCAGCCTCTACTGTTCTGCCAGTGATGCTTGCTGAACGATCAACAACTTTTGACCCTCCGAATCTTTTGAAAAAATTGACTCTGAAAACGGAGGAAATAATCCCAATTCAGTAATTGGGAAATTCGAGTTTTGGGAGGTGAGTGCAACGTTACTCGATAACTCCTCCTTTGCGATTGTCAAGCTGCTGGTCTTGCTTGGAATTATCCTTGGACTAAATATTTTAGTTTTTCTACTAAAAAGATATCCGAAGATCTCCGATATTCTGTGCAAAGTCCGAACCCAATTCATGTGGAATGCCTTTTTATCCAATTATTTGGGAGATTTTCCAGAGTTGCTCCTAAATAGTATGATCCAACTAAGAGAAAATTACGTGTCAAGTGGGTACGCTAATTTCTCTTTTGCACTCGCGGTGATAATAGTGTCTTCTTACGCTGTTCTTGCAATATATTTCCTATACATACTGAATAAAAGACACTCACAATGGCAAATAGCTCCAGACAGCAGTCCACACTGTATATCGACTGGTACGAAACGATCTGATCAAGTATGGAGAAAAGTCCCAGATAGCCTCGAAATTCTTGTTGAAGACTTTAACGAAAACAAAAGATTTGCCAGGAATTTTATTCTGATAATGCTTCTGGAAACCTTCCTCCAAATTCTCGTG